>Ga0105050_10008480_pt1 | contig 11845 bp, 11 predicted proteins | sample FRY01_FD_78088 | JGI IMG/M metagenome (GOLD analysis project Ga0105050, IMG submission 78088) | Freshwater microbial communities from Lake Fryxell liftoff mats and glacier meltwater in Antarctica - FRY-01 | ecosystem: Environmental > Aquatic > Freshwater > Ice > Glacier meltwater ... | reverse complement strand
CTGTTGGGTCCTTCCTTTCCGTTCTTTTCCAATTCAAATAGGCAACCCGATGGGTTTTTAAAAGCCCTGAGCATATCTCCATATGCCCATCCACTTACAGTTCCTGTGCCGTCCAATAGAAATTGTTCATATTTAAGTTGATCACCATTTCGGTCTCTAATGGACAAAATCATAGAACCATCTATTGGATCGAATTCTATATCCGTAAACATTGGCTGCGAATTAGCCATTAGATTACAACACCCACCTGTGCTTGTGCTTGCCGACAAATCCAAATCCCATACCCTCCAAGTTTCATTAATTCCATCTCCATTGGTTCCTTTATTGTAATTAAGTGGCATTTGTAAAACTGGGGTAGTGTTAAAAGTACCAGTATTTGGGTCAAACTCCCATACATAAGCCCATAAGTCTGTAAATTCAGGGTTTCCGGCGTTATCATCTGTAGTAGTAGATCCACCTTTTTCCCCCGTTGTTACCGTTCCAATATACAACTTACCCCGGTAAGGCTTTAATGCAAAGGGTCTTTGCACGCCCAGCGTGCCATCATAAAAACCCGTTCCGTCGGAACCACCAGTATATGTGCTGCTGTATGCGCCCGAAGCTGAACCGCTTGGCGCAGTGCTGCGTTTTGGAGGATTCGGAATAGTAAAAGATGAAACAGCAGTAACACTTGTAGGGTTTTTTGGGTCATTCAAAGTAAGTTTATAAACCTTTCGATCATATAAATTAACGGTATACAGAAAGTTTCCATCATCAGAAATATCAAGGTCTCCCAATCCTACAATGCCAATTTGACCTACCACAGATGGATCCGCATTTGGTGATCCTACCAATGTGGCTAAACCTCTGGCAGAGTTTGAACCAACAACACTTAAACCCTCTGGTTCCAATGTGTTTGTATTTGTTGAACCCTGGTAGGTTAAAGACGTTGATGAATTTACAACATAAGAATTCGCTGCACCCGAACCAAAAGGACGACCCGAACTGCGGGTGGGAAAGCCATTGGCATCCAAATCATAAAAGTTGGCGTTGGCATTCGGCAGGGTTGTGTCAAATTTGTAAATACCGCCGCTACCTAAAGGGCCTAGACCAATATAGTGCTGCAAATACGCAGCACTAAAACCGCGGGCAGATTGTTTGCTATAGGCTATGCCGTAGGTACTGCCTATATATTGAGCCTCTATAAATGTTGTGGGCAATGTAGGTCCACCTGTGGATGTATAGGCATACCGTGCAATTGAACTGCGATCAAAAGCTTTAGTCCCGGCTGCGCCCGCAGTCGATAGCGGATCGCCAGCGTAGGAAAAATAGGTCAAAACGTTGGGACTGCTATTCTTTACATACTCAGAAGGATTAAACAAAGCATAATTAATATTGGTAGCTCCAGCACCTGCAGTTACAAATCGCACATTGGTTCCATAACTAACGCCAGCCAAAGCTGAAAATTCAAAAGTTGAACCCAAATTACAAGCCACTGAAGAAGATGCAGGGATCACATATTCTACCCTAGTTGCGGTGCCAGATGCAGCAAAACCCGTATTTGAACCTGCTATGCCGTTATAAGCAGAACCGGATGATGGAATACTGTAATTTGGTGCAGAAGCAGAAGTAGTTGTGAATGATGCAATGATTTGATCACTTGCATTGAATATATTCACTATTACCCCTTGCTGCAACGGTTCTGTCATGGGACTGGCGGTTTGTCGCGTTCCATTTCCGTTAAAGTCTCTAAATACGGCGCCTGTAATTTGGGCTTTGCTTACTTGGCTGGCTAATAGCACTGCCAATAACAATGATACCCTGTAGACAAAGGCAGAATTGTTCATTATATTAGCGTGTTTCATTACTATTGTTCTTGTTGTGTAAAGTATTAAATCTAGCATCAAATCACTGCCAAATTATAGCTTAAGATAAATTTGGGGGCAAATGCAATATTTTTACAAGTAAAATATTTCTTTTTACAAATGAAAGTTGGTAAAACCATCTATCAAACATCATAAGTTTTATATTCTTAACGTTTGTGGCCTCGGTTTTTTTTTTGCAAATAGGCAATTAAAGAGCTGCAATGTTGCCTATGCATATCGCCATATAAACCGTCCCCCAAAACCAAAAGCATCTTCTAATTCCGAGTTACTTGAGGCAAAGAAATCAAAATTCTAAACAATCTATTTGAAACTTTGGATGTAATTACAGATATTTGCGCACTTGAAATTTAAAATGACTATGAAAAATGCTAAAATGATGGTTTGGGCTGTATTGATTGGCTTAACTTCTCTATCAACCCTTAAAGCCCAAACAGCGTTGCACCCATGGGGCGTTTCAGCTGATGCCAACTTTAAAGAGTATAACGGTGAGTATGGAAATGGTATTTCCCGCTTTCTTAACCCATACATTCACCCAGGTGTGGGGGTTGGCTATTACCTAAACAATTACTTTGATGCCAATTTAAGCCTAAACTACGGCAGAGTTACGCACGACCCTACTCCATGGATAGGTACAGTTAACACTTTCTTAGAATATAAAGGCTTGCAAGCTACTTTAAGCGGTCGTTTTAAATTTAACAACGGCAAAATGTTGAAAGAAGATGCCATGCTAGGGCCATACATAACCGCAGGATTGGGTTTCTACACTGGCAAAGCTTATTACCCTGACGGAACAACAGCAAAAGCCAGAATGTTTAACTTACCGGTTGGTATTGGTTGCAACGTCAATGTATCTCCGCGTTGGAAAATCTTTGTTCAAACTGCTTACCTGCCTTCATTCACAGACAAGTTCGACGGCATTGAGTCTGGCAAACGCAAAGACAAATTGTGGGAACACAAAATTGGTTTGACTTACAACTTTGGAAAAGGTTCTGAAGCAGCTCCTGCCGAAGAAAAAGCGCCTGAACCCACAGTAAAATAAAAAATAACAACAAATTAACATACGAAGGCCGGAATGAAAATTCTGGCCTTTTTTGTGGTTTTAGAGGAAAGACTTCCAATTCTGCTTTTTAATTTTCACCGTAAACCCTGTTGCGTGTAATGTTTTGTTTAAGCGAAGATGTTTGATCTCAATGTCATGAAATTTTAACAAAACATCCCCTTCGCTTGATTCGTATATCTTTTCTAACCACTTTTTAGGGATGTGATTTCCATTCATATAATTTTGAAAAATTATGAGTTTCGAATCGGTTTTGTATATGGCTTGGTTCCTACAATTCTTAAATTGATAAGTCTGCTTGGCAATACTATCCGTAAAAACCAATGCGTCATTTACCAAAAATGCTTTTAAATTGGCATAGACGGTGTCCGCATATTTGTTTTATTTGCATGCCATTAGAAAATTGCTGGGCGCCCTAAAACCAACCAATAGGAATACCACAAAAAAGCAGGCAGATAGAAAGTATTTTACATACATGTCAGAATCAAAGTTAAATTAAAAAATCAATTCTTTAACGCGCAAGTAACACAGCTTATTGCCCAATTGCCCAAATTGCTTTAAAAGCAAAGTCATAACTATAGGCGCAAGAATTACCAACACCAACCACCAACGTCTTTTTTACAAATATTTAAACACAGAACAGAGCAATAGCCCCAACAATATGGATGTTGGCGCCGTAACCAGATTATTGTTGGTTATAGACACGCCCAAAAGTATAACTTGCAGAAAAAAATAAATAATGAATACCAGAAATCCCAAAAGAAATTGAGGTTGATTTTGGTTTTGGTGGGGTTTGATTATTTCCATAGATTCGAAATACGAAAATCCTTTCCAATATCTCAAATTTTATACTTTCGCTTAGATTGCATCTCCACCAATAACATTTAGATATCCACTATAGAATAAGTAGATGTAGCATTTTCTGTATTTGTGAAACTCTGGTTGATGTATAATTTTTTATTTACTTCTTCATAATAACGCGCACCTGCTATGCCTGCAATGCCGAGACTGCGGATAATTTTGGTAGCATCCCATTAAGTGTGTAAATTGAAAAATATAGAATCTGTACCTAGTATTTGGTAAACATTTAAAATCTGTTTTGAATCTACCCGCTGAATTAATATTGGTATACAACATCCAATTTTTTCTTTTTGGTGCCAAGGAAGCATCATATTGGTATACCTTTTATGTCCAAAATATATTGGCAAATACGACAGCATATAGTCTTTACGTTCTATACTCTTTCCTACAAATGTTGGAATCTGTGCGATATGAATTACCCTCGGATATTTCTCATTGATAAAATTTGGAATCAATTGAAATTTCAATTTTATCGTTTTCATTAATTTCACCAGTATTTGGCAGTTTAACCATTTCCGTAGGGAAATGCTCGCCTTCTGGATGATTATAAATATAATAATTTTCAATTTCAAAAACAGCATTCAACTTTAATAAAACAATAATATTGTGCAAAAATGTGTCTTTTTCATCTATGTTCACTTTTTGCATATATCCCAATAATACATAACCGTTAGTCAACTTGCCAAAATATTCAAAAAAAATTCACTAAGGCCCTTGTGATTAACGCTTTCGTTAAAGTATTTTTTACGAACAGGAATTAAACTTTTGGCTGATTTTGGATTTAAGTTTATACTTTGACTGCCAAATCATCATACTGCTCACTCAGATCAATAAGTTTAGTTTGATTCGAACTTTCCAAATCAAATTGTTGAATTAAACCTGTACCCAAGCCTAGTTGATATAATCTATTGTCAGAAAATATATTAGCAATCCAAGTAAACGATTTGGTTTTATAGGAAATTTGTTTTTTGATAATATATTTATATTCTTTAATAGTTAAAACTGATCTTTTATGGACAATTTCTGTTTGCAATTCTTTGCCACGGTAGGCATTAATCCTATTGGCATAGCCATTCATAAGCTGGACATACAAACTGTCTAAAATTATAATTTTTGCGTGTTTGTAGATATTAATACTTACAGAACCTTTAAAACAGCGCAATTCATTTTCAGTTTCTAACTTTGGAATTATCAAAAATAATTTATCCGGCTTTATTTTTAACCTATCGCATTCGTTGATGTAATCTGAAGGAGTTGATTCACCGCATCAACGAATTAATTCTGGCACAATTACTAAAGAAATTGTAGTGTCATTATTTATAATTTCTCTTATAAATTTATTTAATGGATGGTCTTGATTCTGGGCTAATATAATATTACCGATGAACAAAAAAATGATGAACAACAATCCACACTTGATCAGATTCATTTTAATTACTTATATATCTATTTACTAAATCCCATGATAAAAAAAATGGCCTCTGGAATTAAATTTTCGGGCAATCCCACGTTAGGACATGGAATTGCGTCAGCCCAGCTCCCAACGCGGGACCAACCTGCTCCATTTACTGTCCACGACATTTTACCTTTACACAAATTTGCATTTATCCCACCACATGTAATAATTTCCTTTTCATTCACATAGACTACTTTATATGGTCCACATTGTTTTTCACTCACCGCGATTGTTAGACCAAATGCAACCACAGAGGTCGCATTGCACGGCGGTGGAATATTAGGAATTGAATCAGGGTCCAAAAATGGCTTTGGAGGGATGCCTTCTGCCATCAATTCGCAAGGAGTCATAGGTTGTAAGGTAACTGTCCCATTTAGCTGACCACTACCGTCCGGCAAGTATGTGGCACCCTCTGATGCAATTACTTTGCACACTTAACCAGTGGTTGGATTAATTGTTATAATTGGAGAAGCTTTTGCTATTGCAAAAGAAATTGTTAAGATTACAATTGAGAATATTTTTTTCATAAAACAAATTTAAACGCACCAAACTAACAAATCAAAGCTATTAATTATAGCCCATTTCTCTTTAAAGCCAGAAGCTCCTTTAATATTTCCTTAATCTCGGTTAAATCATTATTGATAATTACCAGACATGGCACTATTCACAAAATGCTGGTTGGTAGGATACCTTTCCAAATCTTCTTTTGTAATTGCTAAATAATTGGCAATATTTTCCATAATTTCATCGGTAAGTGCAATTCTACCCGTTTCTATGCCTTGCACCCAATTCTATGATTTAGAGAGTTGGGTGGCAAGGTTTTCTTGGGAAATGTCCCTTACCGCACGAAAGAATCTAATATTGTCTCCATTGTGGCTCATTCATTTATGTCTCAACTGCAACCCAAGCTATTTCCGCAATTCAAACACTTGTAGCAAGTGCCAGAACGAACTGTAATGTGCCCACAAACATTGCAAGCGGGTGCATCGCTTTGCACTTCGCGCAGGTGGTCTTGCATGGTTTTAATGCCATTGCTGGAATCCAACTTTAGGGTTTCGCCGCTAATTACCGGAATGGGGTTGTTGTAAACGGGTATAAATTCGCTTACTACCGGTGCTTCTTGGTTGTCCATATTGGTATACTGGCTAGGCTTAATTTGCACCAAATCTTCGCGCTGCAAATATTCAAAACCAAGCAGTCTAAAAATATAATCTACAATAGATGTAGAGTTTTTAATGTTCGGGTGGCCTTCTACCATGCCGCTAGGCTCAAAACGGGTAAAGGCAAACTTGTCTACAAACTCTTCCAGTGGCACACCGTATTGCAAACCTACAGAAACGGCAATAGAGAAACAGTTTACCAAACTGCGGAAACTTGCACCTTCTTTGTGCATATCAATAAAGATTTCACCTAGGGTACCATCATCGTACTCACCTGTTCTTACAAACACGGTTTGTCCGCCTACTTTGCCTTTTTGTGTAAATCCTTTGCGCTTGTTTGGCAGGCGTTTTTTCTCTACAATGTTAGAAAGTTGGCGTTTGAATTTGGTATCAGGGCTTTCGTTTAGAATGCGCTTTGCGGCTTCCAATACGATTTCTGGGGTAAGTTCTTCAGCAAAGCGAATTACTTTGTGCTCGGTATTTACCTGCGCATCTGTAATGGCTTGTGCTTTTTCATCTTCTTCCGTACCTTCAGATTTTGTATTCAAAGGTTGGCTCAATTTGCAACCGTCACGGTAAAGTGCGTTGGCTTTCAATCCCAATTTCCAGCTCAATTCGTAACAAGCTTTGATATCGTCTTCAGTAGCTTCATTTGGCAGGTTGATGGTTTTAGAAATAGCACCAGAGATGAAAGGCTGTGCAGCCGCCATCATGCGAATGTGCGCAAATGGGTGAATGTAGCGCACGCCTATGTTTCCGCACTTGTTTGCACAATCAAAAACAGGATAGTGTTCTTCTTTTAAGAAAGGAGCACCTTCTATGGTCATGGTACCTGCTACGAAATCGTTGGCAAGGCGAATTTCTTCTTTGGTAAAGCCCAATGTGTCCAACATGTTGAATCTTGGGTTATTGTATTGCTCTGGGGTAATGCCCAATCTTTGCAAGCAATCTTCGCCCAAAGAATATTTGTTAAATACAAATCCGATTTCAAATGCCATCGGAGCTTCTGCTTCAATTTTTTCTAGATCCGCATCGGTAAATCCTTTGGCACGCAAACTTTCATGGTTGATTGAAGGTGCACCTGCAAAAGTTTGGTGCCCTTTTGCATAGTTTACAATGGTATCTATTTCATGCTGGTTGTAACCCATATTTTTAAGGGCAGCAGGAACAGTGTTGTTTACAATTTTAAAATAACCACCACCACTTAATTTTTTGTATTTAACCAAAGCAAAATCTGGCTCAATACCAGTAGTGTCGCAATCCATTAACAAACCAATGGTACCCGTAGGTGCAATTACAGTGGCTTGCGCGTTGCGGAAACCATATCTCTCACCCCATTGTACTGCTTTGTCCCATGCATTGCATGCAGATTTCATCAAATAATCTGGACAGAATTTTTCATCGATGCACAAAGGTTTAATGCCTAAACCTTCGAATGCCAGCGGTGTATTGTATGCTGCGTATCTGTGATTGCGGATAACACGCATCATGTGTTTTTTGTTTTTCTCATACATACGGAATGGTCCTTTAACAGCGGCCATTTCTGCACTGGTTGCATAAGATATACCCGTTAAAATAGCAGTTACTGCACCACAAATGGCAGTTGCTTCTTTGCTATCATAAGGAATGCCAGCACACATAAGCATAGAACCCAAGTTTGCATAACCAAGGCCCAAGGTGCGGTAATCGTAACTCAATTGTGCTACTTCTTTGCTAGGAAACTGTGCCATCAATACAGAAATTTCCAATACTGTTGTCCACAGACGGGTTGCATATTCGAAACTTTTAACATCAAGGTTGTTGGTGTCGTGGTCAAAGAATTTACGAAGATTTAAAGAGGCAAGGTTGCAAGCAGTGTTGTCCAAAAACATGTATTCGCTGCAAGGATTGCTTGCATTGATGCGGCCGCCTTCTGGGCAAGTATGCCATTCGTTGATGGTATCGTCGTACTGAACGCCAGGATCGGCACAAGACCAAGCTGCAGTGCCAATTTTATCCCAAACTTCTTGTGAAGGAAGCGACTTCATTACCTCGCCAGTGCTGCGGGCCGTAAAATCCCAATCTTCGCCATTTTTTAATTTTTCGAAAAATTTATTGGAAATGCGCAAAGAATTATTGCTGTTCTGTCCTGAAACAGTTGCATAAGCATCGCCTTCATAATCGTTGCTATAACCGGCCTGTATTAATGCAGCTACTTTTTTCTCTTCGCCTTGTTTCCATTGAATAAATTCCATGGCTTCTGGGTGATCTAAATCCAAACAAACCATTTTGGCAGCTCGGCGGGTAGTTCCACCACTTTTAATTGCCCCTGCTGCACGGTCACCAATTTTAAGAAAACTCATTAAACCACTGCTGGTTCCGCCACCCGATAGTTTTTCACCTGCACCACGAATTTGAGAAAAATTGGTACCTACACCAGAACCATATTTAAAAATACGGGCTTCGCGCACCCACAAATCCATAATTCCGCCTTCGTTTACCAAATCATCATCCACACTTAAAATAAAACATGCATGGGGTTGTGGTCTTTCATAGGCAGAGGTTGAACGCATCAATTTTTCGGTATCAGGATCCACAAAATAATGGCCTTGGGCCTTGCCTGTAATTGCATAACTGCTGTGCAAGCCTGTATTAAACCATTGTGGCGAGTTTGGCGCAGATTCTTGGTTCAACATAGAATAAACCAACTCTTCGTAGAAAACCTGGGCATCTGTTCCATTGGCAAAATATCCATGCTTTTCTCCCCATTGTCTCCAACAATTTGCCAAACGATGTATAACCTCCTTTGCGCTGGTTTCGCCACCCAAACTTCCATCTGCTTGCGGAACGCCAGCCCTTCTAAAGTATTTCTGCGCCATTATATCAGTAGCCACCTGACTCCAGCCAGAAGGAACCTCAACACTGCGCATTTCAAAAACTACAGAACCATCTGGTTTTTTAATGACCGAAGTTCTTAAGTCATAGTTAAATTGTTCAAATGGGCTTACACCATCTATCGTGTTTTGCCTTTTAAATTCAAGGCCATTGGGGTTTACGTTAGTTTCTTGCGACCTATACTTTCTATTTAGGTGGGGGTAATGATTATTTAATTATTTTAGGGATTCAAAACTATCTTAAACTTGATTTTTTAACGAATTGGTTTTTCCACAGTTTTCCAAAATTCGTGGTCAGAGCTAAGTCTTCACGATGTTGAAAACGATTTATTCCTTAGAAGACAGCGGAAAGGTTAGTTAAAACAATATGTATCAATAAGTTAAAAATCATACCGAGTACAATATCAACTCCATTTTTTCAATTACTCTCAAATTTACGAAATTTATTGAAGAAAAAAAAGAAAAAATCGACAACGATACAATCTCACCCTTTTAGGGCATTTATACTGTATTTTAATTACTTTTGCAGGGTATTTATGCTGCTAAATAAATTAAACAATTGGAAGTTTGAAGGGAAAAAGCATCTTGCCGTGCTGGTGGACCCAGACGACAAAGAAGAATCCATTTTGGAAGTATTAAATACAGGCCTAATTTCTGGTATTGAAATGTTTTTGGTAGGTGGCAGCTTGCTCACAGAAGGAAACACAGAACGATGTGTTCTATTTTTAAAACAAAATGGGGCTCCTTATGTGGTATTGTTCCCAGGCAATGAAATTCAAGTGGTGAATGGGGCTGATGCCATTTTATTTATGAGTTTAATATCGGGCCGAAATCCTGAATTCTTAATTGGCAAGCAAGTTATAGCCGCACCTTGGATACGGAAAGCTGGTATTGAAGCTATACCCACAGGTTATATGCTTGTGGAAAGTGGCAAACTAACGAGTGCTCAATATATGAGTAACAGCATGCCACTGCCATCCAATAAACCAGATATTGCCGCGGCTACTGCGCTAGCTGGCGAATTGCTGGGATTGAAATTGTTTTATTTAGATGCAGGCAGCGGCGCAGATTGCGCCATTCCTCAATCCATCATTGAAAGGGTAGCAGAAACTGTCAACGGATTAATATTCGTTGGAGGCGGCATTCGCAGCGCCGTTGAAGCAGAAAATGCTTGGAAAGCAGGTGCAGATTTTGTAGTTGTTGGCAATGGCGCATTTGAAAATGCATCCGTTTTGGAAAAAATGGCGCAAATGTGCAAAAAAATGAACACCTCAAATATTGGGGTGTAACTCAAAAAATATGATGCTTTTTCCATTTTATTCTGCAATTCTGAAAACCAGCCTCACTAGAAGCCAAGTTTCAGCAGCAATTTTAGAAAATACTTTCCTTAGCGATCAAGGATATAAAAGAAAGGATGACAAAAAAAAATTCTTTTATGGGAATACTTCTCCAGCCGATTTTACACTGGAAACTTTAGACAGCAAAGGCCATCTTGCTTCGTTTTACAACGGAACTATTAATGGGGTTGAGAATGAGATCTATGTTTTTCTCAATATTCAAGCTTTTCGATACCGAAGAATTTATGCCGTGTTGGTTATTTTTATTGTTACAGCCTTTTCAAAACTCATTTGGGATTTATACAGCTATGGAATAAACACGCTGTTTCAGACAACTACTTTTCTATTTCTGGGAATTCTTGTATTTTTAGTGGTATATCTATTCAACATTGCCAAATCTTTCAAGAAAAAATTACAAAGCTCTATTGATTTTTTCCGAGGCATGCTAGAAGCTGAAACCATTGACGCAAAAGATGTACCCATCATTTTTAAGCTTTAACACTAAATCTGTTATAGATATTTGATTTTAAGATTTATGTTTGTAAAAGCAATGAAAGTTAAAAAAATTTGCTTCGTATTGGCCTTTACTACCCTGTCTTCTGCAGCTGCGCAAGACACCATTCGATTGCTGGATAAAACCAAAATTGGTTGTAGGGTTATCGAAATAAAAGACGCTACCGTTGACTACAAGCTTTGGGGAGAATTGAAAAAGGAAGTTCTTAGCATTGAAAAGAACAAAATTCATTTTATTTCTTATAACACCGGTGCGGTAGATACACTAAACCGATTGATAGAGGCACAGGACTCAGTAATAGAGGCAGACACTGCTACACCGCCAGAATTAATGGGGTATAACAAGGGTTATAATGCTGGGTTTAATGAATATAAAGATTTAAGCGCAATGGGAATTAGCGGATTGGTGACAGGTGTATTTGGAATTTTTGGCATTACTGCACCTATTGTATATTCAGTTTCAAACCTTAAACCAAGCTCAATCGTTAGCAAAAGCTTTAGCTCATCTCACAATGAGGCATTTAAACAAGGTTACCTGAAAGGTGCAAAAACCCGTCGTAAAAGATACGCTTGGACAGGATTTGCCATTGGAGAAGGTGTTAGGCTGGGTATCCTTGTCGCTATTATTGCAATAGTAGGCCTCTGAAGCTTATTTTTCCAATATTTGTAACATGTCTTTTTCCATAGACAGTCGGGTTACTTCTACTATTTTTCCTGCTGCTT
>Ga0105050_10008478_pt1 | contig 11847 bp, 9 predicted proteins | sample FRY01_FD_78088 | JGI IMG/M metagenome (GOLD analysis project Ga0105050, IMG submission 78088) | Freshwater microbial communities from Lake Fryxell liftoff mats and glacier meltwater in Antarctica - FRY-01 | ecosystem: Environmental > Aquatic > Freshwater > Ice > Glacier meltwater ... | reverse complement strand
TGATTTTAATTTTCTAGTTAATAAAGCAATTCATCTTGCTGGCAATAAATCTAATCGTGTGATGGTACTATCTATTCCTGATTGGGGATATACACCTTTTGCGAAAGGAAAAGATATTCAAAAAATCAGCAAAGAAATTGATGAATACAATAAAATGTGTTCGAGCATTGCAAAAAAGATGAAGACACATTTTATTAATATTACTGATGAAACGAGAGCAGAAAAAAATAATTTACAAGCACTTGCAATTGATCGTTTGCACTATTCGAATACAACTTATTTAAGGTGGGCAGAAAAAGTTGCAATGATTATGAAACAAGAATTAAAAAAATAATTATGGCTATAATTTCGCTTTTTTATCATCTTCCTCAATTAAGTGCTTAAGCAAATGCTTCCAACGTCACGTAATACCAATATATTTAAATGGGGAATGAACTTATATCCTATGTTCTTTGGAACTGGTGGAAAAATAATGCATATTAGTAAAGACTGGAAAAAAGTTACTATTAAATTACGTAAGAATATTTGGAGTAATAATTATGTAGGAACCATTTTTGGAGGGAGTATGTTTTCGGCAGCTGATCCTTTTTATATGCTCATGTGTATGCATATTTTGGGCAGAAAAGATTTTGTAGTTTGGGATAAAAGTGCATCCATTAAATTTATAGCCCCAGCCAAAAACACATTGTATACTTCTCTTCAATTAACTAATGATGAAATAAATGAGATTCGAAATAGTATAAATGAAAATGGTTTTACCACATTTGATAAAACAATTGAGTGGAAAGACGCATCAGGTAAAGTTCATGCCGTAATTACAAGAACAATCTATGCGGCTTCTAAAGAATATTATAATAATCACAAAAAAACAAGTTAATTACAATCTCTTGCAAGTGTTATCACCTGCTTCACTGATTCACTGCTTTTTATCATGCATTTTGATTTAAATTCACTTAAATAGAACTTTTGTATAAGTTTTTTGTTCTTAGTAACTCATTTACATAGAACAAATAATATGGTTAAAGCGTATAATTTTCTGGCTAGTTGGCAATTATTTCCAGAAAAGTGCAATTTCGAACTAGGTATAACACCCAAAAGCGGTAATTATAAAATTGAGAGTCAAAACGATTCAAAAGAGCTTTCGATTGGGATAAATTGGGTAAGTTTTGATAATGAAGCCTTTTATAGTCAGTATGCTATTACACCTGATGATACTATAAGAGCTTTAGACAATAATGAATTGGCGGAATCATATCAAGCTAATATTATTAATACAATACAATTACAAATAACATTTTTTAAAGAAAATGAAGTTAGTTTAAAGGTACTTCATGAAATAATGCCTAATGGGTATTTGAAGATAACTCAGGAAGGAATAAAAAATGGCAATACCCCTTTTAAAAATATTGAGATTTACCATAAACAAATGAGCGTGTTACCTTATTCATCTTCAGTTGCAGGAGTTGCAATACGCCCAACTAAAGAAGGTGTAATTAAACACAAAGCCTTGAGTGCAATGGAAGATCAAACAAATATGCAACTAGATCAAATAAGGCAACAGGTTGAACTCTTAGCAAAGCAGGCTCAAGAAATTAGAAAGAGGAAGGAATTAAGTATGATGATTTATGAAACAAGGTTAACATTTAAACCACAGATTGGACATACTTATCATTTATATGAGAAGAATAATGGCGACAATATGCTTTCCATGGTTGCACCTAATGAATGGGGTAAGTCTGGACCATTCAAACAATTTATATCTTCTATAAAACTATTAGCAGATCATACCTGGATTGAGGTATAGAATTACTTAGATAATTGCTTATTTAATTCTGTATCTATAGCATCCAAAAACTCTTCTGTATATAAATAATGTTCGCCATGTTTAACTTTATTTCCATGTATACAAACGGCTAAATCTTTGGTCATTTTACCGCTCTCTACTACTTCAACACACACTTTTTCTAAGGTCAAACAGAAATCAATAAGCGCTTGATTATTGTCTAATTTACCACGAAATTCCAATCCTCTAGTCCACGCAAAAATAGATGCAATCGGATTGGTAGATGTTGGATTTCCTTTTTGATGTTCTCTAAAATGCCTTGTCACTGTACCATGAGCAGCTTCTGCTTCCATCACTGTTCCGTCGGGAGTAACCAATGTTGATGTCATCAATCCCAAAGAACCAAATCCTTGAGCTACTGTATCGCTTTGAACATCTCCATCATAATTTTTACAAGCCCAAACAAAATTTCCATTCCATTTTAAAGCACTAGCTACCATATCATCTATTAAACGATGCTCATAAGTAATTCCTGCTTCTACATAAAGTTGCTTAAACTCTTGCTGATAAATCTCTTCAAAAATGTCTTTAAATCGACCATCATATTTCTTTAAAATTGTATTTTTTGTTGATAGATATAAAGGCCATTTTTTTGATAACGCCTGATTAAAACAGCTTCTTGCAAATCCTTTGATGCTTTCGTCTGTATTATACATAGCTAATGCTACTCCATCCCCTTTAAAATTATACACTTCAAATTCTTGAATGGTTCCATCTTCACCTTCAAATTTAATAGTTAGCTTACCTTTACCTTTAGTTACAAAATCGGTAGCTCTATACTGATCTCCAAATGCATGGCGACCAATACATATAGGAGCTGTCCAGTTAGGCACTAAACGAGGTACATTATCACATACAATTGGTTCTCTGAAAACTGTTCCATCTAAAATATTTCTAATAGTGCCATTAGGGCTCTTCCACATTTGCTTTAACTTAAATTCTATCACTCTATCTTCATCTGGAGTTATTGTAGCACATTTAATTCCAACACCATATTGTTTTATAGCATTTGCAGCATCAATAGTAACTTGGTCATTTGTTTCATCACGGTATTCCATTCCCAAATCATAATATTTAATATCAAGTTCTAGGTAAGGCAAAATCAGTTTTTCCTTAATAAACTTCCAAATGATTCTTGTCATTTCATCTCCATCTAACTCAACAACCGGATTTGTAACCTTAATTTTTTGTATCATTAATTCTATTTTATTGGTTCAAGGGTTACAAACATATTACTTTATTTCAAAATTATATAGAGCTAAACATTCACAATTAAGACTGGTATTGATAATTGATGCCTAACATCTTCTATCGTTTCGCCAAATATATAATCCTTAAGACCTGAATGTCGGTGAGCCCCCATAACTAACATACCTGCATCACAGTCTTTAACTATACGAACAATCTCACTTACCCTATTGTGATAACCTAATATTCCAGTTGCAGTATATCCCATATTCTGCAGTTGTTCAACATAAGAAGATAAACGCTCTTTGTCTTTTCTAGTTTCAGCATCATCACTTGCAGCTTCGAGGTATTTAGCTGATACGCTTTCAACTATATGCAATAATGTATAAGATACCCTGTATTCTCCTTGTGCAAGAGCATAGGCTATTAGTTTTTCATCGGCAGGAGAAAACTCTAAAGAAATAGCAATATTGGTTAATTGGTTTATTGCTAAATTTTTTAACTGCATTACTTCTCCATGCATTATTGCCAGTCTAGATACTTTCCTTTTCTTAATAATTGGGTAAAAAGTCATGGCAAAAAATAGCCCAACAAAACAAAGAATAGCAAGAATGATCAATAATTTTAAAAAAATACTAATATCAGCACTTAAAAAAACAATGGCTTCGTTTGAAACTAGGTTTACATTAAGAATTACTAAAATTGCTGCAATAAGCCAGGCAAAAATTTTGGTGGTTTTGCTAATTGCAAATTCCCCCATTGCTTTTTTGTCACTTACAAAATGAATGAGTGGTATTACTGCAAAACCTAATTGTAGGCTTAATATAACTTGACTAAACACCAATAAATCATCCACTTTATCTTCTCCATATATTAGAATAACAAATACAGCTGGAACTATAGCGATAATACGAGTTAATAACCGTCTCAACCAAGGATTAATTCTTAATTGCAGGTAACCTTCCATAACTATCTGACCAGCAAGTGTTCCAGTAAGAGTTGAACTTTGTCCGGCTGCAATTAATGCAACTGCAAATAATATTGGCGCAAGTGCAGTTCCTAATAACGGTTGGAGTAAACGATGTGCATCTTCAATTTTAGCAACTTGGGTATTTCCTGTTTTAAAGAAGACGGTTGCAGCTAAAACTAATATGGCTGTATTTACTAAGAAAGCTGCATTAAGTGCAATTGTGCTATCAATTAAGTTGTATTTAAGTGCTTTTTTAATACCTATTCTATCACGCGATATTTTTCTGGTTTGCACCAAAGCTGAATGGAGGTATAAATTATGAGGCATTACAGTAGCACCAATAATACCTACTGCAATATATAACGACTCTTTTGATAATGATGTAGGAATAAGCCCTTTAGCAACCTCAAGCATTGGGGGTTGGGCCAATAATATTTGAACCAAGAATGAAGCGCCAATTAAAACAACCAAGCCAATAATGAACGCTTCCATTTTTCGAATTCCGTAACGCTGCAAAAAGAGAAACAGAAAGGTATCAAGAACAGTAATTACAGTACCCCACACAATTGGAATTCCTGTTAATAAATGTATACCTATTGCCATTCCTAATACCTCTGCCAAATCACAAGCAGCGATTGCTAATTCGGCCAAAATGTATAGACAAAAGTTAATGAATGGGGGATAAACCTCTCTATTTGCTTGGGCCAAGTCCCTTCTTCGAACAATTCCAAGCCTAGCACTTAAACTTTGCAATAAGAGCGCCATCAAATTGCTCATTAGCAAAACCCAAATAAGCTGATACCCAAATTTTGCTCCACCCTGAAGATCAGTAGCCCAATTACCTGGATCCATATAACCCACACTAACAAGATAGGCTGGTCCAATATATGCCAAAATCCTTTTAAACCCCTTACGCGGCAAAGTTGTATCTACCGTTTCATGAACTTCGCTTAATGAGTTTTCGGGATGTATTCTTTGTACCATGATAATTTGGGTTAAATTTAAAATTATTCGCCCGTCTTAACAAACAAATAATTAACCCGTACAGTTTATAGCTTATTTTTAATGCAAATATTCATATATGAATAAATGGGTTTTCACTATTTTTATTTTTTTTGTTTTTAGCTGTAAAGAAAAGCAATTAGATCTATCTGGAGAAGTGCCTATTAAACAAAATGACTTTTTTGGGATATTTAAGCCAATGACCCTTCCCTTCAATGTTTCTGATACCAATATAGAAAAATCATCAGACACCATTACAATTGGGCTAAAAGCATTTCTTCAATTCTTTCCAGATAGTGCTTTTAAAAACCTTACAGGTAATAATCGAAATTTAATCATTCATCCTATTGGTAAAATTGAAAAAGAAAATGAACAATACTTTATTATATTAATCACAGAAAAAAAGAAAAAGCAATTAGCTGTATTTATAACTACTAAAAAGAACAAATTTTTAGGCTCAAAAGAGCTATTAAATAATGACCAACAAGATGAATACTTTCATTCGTTATTAATTAATAAAGAACCCACTTTTTTATTGAGTAAAGAAAAAATGGGGAAAGATGGGCAATTATTGTTTTCGAGAACCGGATGGGTGTATAGTGATCTTGGAATTTTCATGGTGGTAATTAATGATTCAAATGAAGATCCAAAAAAATTGGAAATAATTAATCCAATTGATACCCTAGCCAAAAAAAATAAATACAGCGGAGATTATATAAAAGACAAGAAAAATTATGTTTCAATACGCGATGGGAAAAACGCTAATAGCTATCAATTTTTTATTCATTTTGAAAGAAATGAAGGAAGCTGTACAGGTGAATTAAAAGGAGAATTGAAAATGAAAACAAATAATACAGGAATATTTAATGAAAATGGTGACCCGTGTATTATTGACTTTGCATTTGAAGGCAATGAGATCTCAATAAAAGAACAAGGAACTTGTGGAAATCACCGAGGTATAAAATGTTTCTTTAATGACCAGTTTATCAAGAAAAAAGAGCCTAAATCTAAAAAGATTAAAAAGCTTAAATAGATTGAAATAATTTTAGTTATCCACTGATGTTAATGTGTATTAAATACATTATCCGAAATTTCACATATATTGCGCGCAGCATTGTTCACCAAACAAAAAAACATGAGCTTTAGAAATTACCAGGTTCCTTATCCAATTAACGATCAGTATGCCAAAAAAGCCGCTTACTTTTCAATGGAGTTTGCAATTCATCAACCTTTAAAAATTTACAGTGGCGGTCTAGGATTCTTAGCTGGATCTCATCTTAGAAGTGCTTATGAATTACGTCAGAATATGATTGGCGTAGGTATACTTTGGAAATATGGTTATTATGATCAAGCAAGAAATCAAGACCAGACTTTGCAAGTAACTTGGATGGAAAAGAATTATTCGTTTTTGGAAGATACAAATATCAAGTTCCAAATAATGATTCATGAACATCCTGTTTGGATTAAGGCTTATTATTTAAATCCGTCTACTTTTAATAGTGCTCCGTTGTTTTTATTAAGCACCGATTTACCAGAAAACGATTATGTTTCACAAACCATAACTCATCGTTTATACGATGCAAATGTTGCAACAAAAGTTGCACAATTTATTTTGTTAGGAGTAGGTGGTGCAAAACTAATTGATGAATTAGGATTTAATCCTGACGTATATCATTTAAATGAAGCTCACGGAATTTCATCTGCTTTTTATTTACTCAATAAATTTAAGAGCTTAGCAAAAGTTAAAGAGCACCTTGTCTTTACAACACATACACCTGAAGAAGCAGGTAATGAAAAGCATGATATTTATTTATGCCACAAAATGAGTTATTTCTGTGGTTTAAGTATTGATGAGGTTCGCAAATTAACTGGAATAACTGATGATCAATTCAATCACTCTTTAACAGCATTACGATTTGCAAGAAAAGCAAATGGAGTTTCGGCTTTGCATGGAGTGGTGAGCAGGGAGATGTGGAAAAATTACGAAGGAATTTGTCCGATTACATCAATTACAAATGCGCAGAACTGGACTTATTGGGCCGATAAGCAGATGTATAAAGCAATGGAAGCAAAGGACGATGTTGCGTATGACGACCGCAAAAAATTTCTAAAGAAACGTGCTTTCGAAATAGTTGCAGATCAAACAGGTAAAGTATTTGATCCAAATGTTTTAACAATTGTTTGGGCAAGACGTTTTGCAGGTTATAAGCGTGCAGGAATGTTAACGTACGATATGGATCGTTTCGAAAAAATGTTGAATAATACTAAATATCCAGTTCAAATTATTTGGGCGGGAAAAGCTTATCCAGTAGATCACCCAGCAATTTCTGAATTTAATAATTTAGTACACTTAAGCAAAAATTATAAAAATGTTGCGGTTCTAGTTGGTTACGAATTGGCGCTCAGTAAAAGAATGAAACAGGCTTCAGATGTTTGGCTAAATAACCCACGCGTACCAAGAGAAGCATCTGGAACAAGTGGAATGACTGCCGCAATGAATGGTGCTGTTAATTTTTCTACAGATGACGGTTGGATACCAGAATTTATTAACCATGGTAATAATGGCTTCGTAGTGCCTAAAGCAGATTATGAAAACATGACTCAGCATGAACAAGATGAGTATGATTTAAATAAAGCGTACGAAATTCTTGAGCAACAAATCATTCCAATGTATTATGACAATTTTGATACTTGGCGTCAAATTATGAAAAATGGTATGATGGACGTACGTTTTCAGTTTGATAGCAATAGAATGGCCCATGAATATTATGAAATAATGTATAAATAAGATTGAATTAGTTTTTTAGAAATACATTAACCTTTCGGCTGTAGCTTTGTTATTATCTAAAATATCTATGCCAAATAAAATAGTTATAGCTATTACAGGTGCCAGTGGGTCGATTTACGCAAAACTGATACTAGATAAACTAGTTCTATTAAATGATCAATATGAAGATGTAGGGATTATTATGAGCAAGAACGCCAAAGATATTTGGCAAACCGAATTAGGTAATGATGCATACAAAAACTACCCTTTCACAATTTATGAAAAATATGATTTTTCTGCTCCATTTGCTTCTGGCTCAGCTAAGTTTAATAGCATGATTGTAGCACCCTGTAGCATGGGTACTTTAGGAAGAATTGCTGGTGGAATTAGTGATGATCTTTTAACTAGATCCGCAGATGTAATATTGAAGGAAAGAAGAAAATTAATTTTAATGGTGCGAGAAACACCTTATAATTTAATTCATATTAAAAATATGGAAACGGTAACATTGGCAGGTGGTATTATTTGTCCCGCTACCCCATCCTACTACAGTTTACCAAAAACAATAGAAGAATTAGCCAGTACTGTGGTTGATAGAGTGTTAGATTTAGCCGGATTAAATATCGATTCTTTTAGATGGGGATCTATAAAATAAAAATACCTCACAAATTTTATAAACTTGTGAGGTATTAAGTTTTCTATCAATTATGATTCTGCTTTTTCTTGTTGCTCCTCAGTTCTTTCTTGAAATGTAAATTCTATTTGACTTGTTTCTTTATTCAAACCTGCTATTAAAATATCACCTTGTTTAATAGTCATTTTCATAATTTCTTCCGCCAAAGGATCTTCTAAGTATTTTTGTATTGCTCTATGCAGTGGTCTTGCACCAAATTGAACGTCATAACCTTTTTCGGCAATAAAATCTTTTGCTTCTGCTGTTAACACAAGTGAGAATCCTAAGCTTTGTAAACGTTTAGATACTCCTGTCATTAAAATATCAATGATGTTAAATATATTCTCTTTTGTTAAAGAATTAAATACAACTACATCATCAATACGATTTAAAAATTCAGGTGAAAATGTACGTTTCAGCGCTTTTTCAATTACAGCTTTGTTGTTCTCTTCAGAATTTTGCATTCTTGTTGCAGTAGCAAATCCAACTCCATCACCAAACTCTTTTAATTGACGAACACCAATATTGGAGGTCATAATTATCATGGTGTTTTTAAAATCTACTTTTCGTCCCAATCCGTCTGTAAGTTGACCATCATCTAATACTTGCAATAAAATATTGTAAATATCTGGATGTGCTTTTTCAATTTCATCCAATAGAATTACGCTATAAGGTTTTCTTCTTACTTTTTCGGTTAATTGACCACCCTCTTCGTAACCAACATACCCAGGAGGTGCTCCTATTAATCTGCTTACTGTAAATTTTTCCATGTATTCGCTCATATCAATACGGATTAACGCATCTTCCGAGTCGAACATATATCGGGCCAATGCACGAGCTAGTTCTGTTTTTCCAACACCAGTAGGTCCCAAGAAAATAAATGTTCCAATTGGTTTTTTGGGATCTTTTAATCCAACACGATTTCGCTGAATGGCTCTTACAACTTTACTAATGGCATCATCTTGACCAATAACCATTCCACTCATATCTTCACTCATTCTGCGAAGTTTCTCTGTTTCCGCTTGTACCATGCGTTTTACAGGAATGCCAGTCATCATACAAATAACTTCAGCAATATTTTCTTCGGTTATTGGATAACGCCTATGTTTACTATCTTCCTCCCATTTATTTTTTGCTTTTTCTAATTCTTCACCTAATTTTTTTTCTGTATCACGTAGTGAAGCAGCTTCCTCAAAACGTTGACTTTTTACGACTTTATTTTTTTCGTTTTTAACTTCTTCAATCTGTTTTTCAAGCTCAATAATTTCCTCAGGAACATTAATATTTTTCAAATGAACCCTTGCTCCTACTTCGTCTAAAACATCAATAGCTTTATCAGGCAATAACCGATCTGTCATATAACGGTCACTTAATTTTACACATGCGTCAATTGCATCGTCGCCATAAGTTACATTATGAAAATCTTCGTACTTCGATTTGATATTATTGAGAATTAGAATAGTTTCTTCAACACTAGGTGGTTCAATCAACACTTTTTGAAAGCGCCTATCCAATCCACCATCTTTCTCTATATGCATTCTGTATTCATCTAGTGTAGATGCTCCAATACATTGGAGTTCTCCTCTGGCTAATGCTGGTTTAAAAATGTTAGAAGCATCAAGAGATCCACTTGCCCCACCAGCTCCAACAATAGTGTGTATCTCATCAATAAAAAGAATAACATCTCTGTTTTTTTCTAATTCATTCATGATGGCTTTCATTCTTTCTTCGAACTGACCACGGTATTTTGTACCAGCTACTAGAGCGGCAAGATCTAATGAAATCACACGCTTATCAAATAAAACCCTACTTACTTTTCTTTGTGTAATACGTAGTGCCAATCCTTCTACAATTGCTGTTTTACCCACACCAGGTTCACCAATTAAAATGGGATTATTTTTCTTCCTACGGCTTAAAATCTGACTAACCCTTTCAATTTCTTGCTCTCTTCCAACAATTGGATCAAGTGTTCCTGCCTCAGCCAATTTAGTAATGTCTCTTCCAAAATTATCTAACACTGGAGTTTTACTTTTTGCAGCACCGGGTGCTTGCTTTCCAGCTTTAGATTGCTGGTATCCTGCGCCTTTCTTTTCTTCGTCAAAATCATCGTCATTATCATCCGGAAATTCGGATCTTGGAGGAGGGTTAGTAGTACCTACCATTCCAAGTTCGTTACGAAACAAATCATAATCAATATCAAACTGATTAAGAATTTGCGTAGCAATATTTTCCTTGTTTTTTAAGATACTCAGCATCAGGTGCTCTGTTTCTACCAATGGACTTTTTAATGCCTTGGCTTCTAAAACAGTAACTCTGATTACTTTTTCGGCCTGCTTAGTTAGCGGTAAACTATTAATATTGGCAATATTCTTACCAGTTTTGTCTTTTACTGCTAATTCAACCTCCTTGCGTAGTTCATAAAGATCAACGTTGAGTTGCTTTAACACTTTTATGGCTGTGTTGTCTCCGTCCCGTATAAGACCAAGCAAAAGATGCTCGGTGCCAATAAAGTCGTTTCCTAGCCTTAGTGCTTCTTCCCTACTAAAGGATATTATTTCTTTAACTTGAGCTGAAAAATTATTATCCATGATGTTAATTTGGATTTATACAATTATAACGAATATTTTTGAGTGAAGTTGTAAGTCACTTATACACACTTTGTTAATTCATTTATAATTATATGGAGTTCAAAATTGATACCAAAGAGAAATTTACTGTTGTAACACCAATTACGTCTCATTTAACTGCCAATATAGCAGCAGATTTGATGCAAAAATGCGATGATTTGTTGCATCAAACCATAAAAAATGTTGTGTTAAATATGGGTTTAGTTGAAAGAATTGATGAAAATGCAGTTGAGACAATCATGAATTTACAACAACAATTTTATGACAATAGTGCTTCATTTGTAATTTGTAATTTAACAAAACAAGTGGACGATCAATTAGAGGAAATGGAAATTGCAGAAGTTTTAAATATTACCCCAACAGAATCAGAAGCTTGGGATATTGTACAAATGGAAGAGATTGAAAGAGAATTATTAGATGGAGATGATGTTAATTTTGAAAACAATCCTTAATTTTTAGGTGAATGGCTCAATCTAATTGGTATGCAATATTGAATGTATCATCGAATGCAAGTAAGACTGAAATAAAAAAAGCATACAGAAAATTAGCATTGCAATATCATCCAGATAAAAATAATGGCAATAATTTGTATGCGGCAAAATTTCAGTTAATTAAAGAAGCATATGAAGTATTAACCTCTGATTACAAAAGAGTGCTGTTTGATAGATCATATTTTAATTTACAAAACAATTCAACAAAAACAATCTTTCATTCAAGTGAAGAATTACTAGAAGCAGCAAAAAAATTAACTAAAAAAATATCATTAATGAATTTATT
>Ga0105050_10008474_pt1 | contig 11850 bp, 10 predicted proteins | sample FRY01_FD_78088 | JGI IMG/M metagenome (GOLD analysis project Ga0105050, IMG submission 78088) | Freshwater microbial communities from Lake Fryxell liftoff mats and glacier meltwater in Antarctica - FRY-01 | ecosystem: Environmental > Aquatic > Freshwater > Ice > Glacier meltwater ... | reverse complement strand
GCCGATTAATCGACAATCGTAGGGAATATTTTTTAGTAATTCATCGAAGTTTTCGTAATGAAAAAGTGGAATTCGCGACCACGTTCGAATGACATCAGAACTCTGTTTTTTGTACCGCTTTTCTACTGTAAATATATACGAAGCGCCCAAAATATATGCTGAGCGCCATAATGTTCCAATATTGTGTTCGGTTTTCCCTTGGTAAACACCTATTGCACAATAACCTGGGGATTCTGCTGTTTTCAATTTGTTTGGCAAGTTTATTTTGTAACTTATTTACAGTTTAATCGGCCATTTTGCTGTAGGCTGGTTCTTTTCAGTCTTGAGCTTTTGGCTTTCAGCCTTTTGCTTTCCACTTAAAACAAAAATTAACAGAGCGAACTACATACCGGGCATGCCACCCATTCCTTTCAACTTCTGCATCATTCCCATCATATTTTTGGGATTGCTCATCATCTTCATCATCTTTTTCGTGTCTTCGAATTGTTTGATGAGTTTGTTGACTTCTTGAATGTTCGTTCCAGAACCTTTGGCTAGTCTATTTTTTCTATGTCCGTTTATGATGTCTGGATTCGCTCTTTCGCCTGGCGTCATAGAGAAAATAATTGCTTCTACGTATTTGAACGCATCATCTTCAATTTCAACATCTTTCATGGCTTTTCCAATACCTGGAATCATGCCCACCAAATCTTTCATGTTCCCCATTTTCTTCACTTGCTGAATTTGGGACAAGAAATCATTGAAATCAAAAGTATTTTTTTGAATTTTTCGTTGTAGTTTTTTCGCTTCTACCTCGTCGAATTGCTCTTGCGCTCTTTCAACCAAGGAAACGACATCCCCCATTCCGAGAATACGATCAGCCATACGTGTTGGATAGAAAATATCCAAGGCATCCATTTTCTCTCCTGTACCAACGAACTTAATTGGTTTATTGACAACAGCTTTAATAGACAAAGCCGCTCCACCTCTTGTGTCACCGTCCATTTTTGTAAGGACAACACCGTCGAAATTAATTATAGCATTGAACGCTTTTGCCGTATTTACAGCATCTTGACCCGTCATAGCATCCACAACGAACAACGTTTCCGTAGGATTGATTGCCGCTTTAACGGCTGCAATTTCCGCCATCATTTTTTCATCGATAGCCAAACGCCCAGCTGTATCGACGATAACAACATCGAATCCTTTCGCTTTCGCATGTTGAACCGCAGCTTGTGCAATTAAAACCGGATTTTTCTCTTCTTTGTTCGAGAATACCTCGATGCCCAATTGGTCACCAAGAACATGCAATTGATCAATTGCCGCTGGACGATAAACATCACAAGCAACTAACAAAGGATTTTTTCCTTTTTTCGATTTTAGGTAGTTCGCTAACTTTCCGGAAAACGTCGTTTTACCCGAACCTTGCAATCCAGACATCAAAACAACAGCTGGCGAACCTTTTACGTTGATTTCAACTTCGTTTCCGCCCATCAATTCCACCAATTCTTCGTGGCAGATTTTCGTCATCAATTGACCCGGTGAAAGCGCGTTGAGCACATCGCGTCCCAATGCTTTCTCCTTAACGGTATTTGTAAATTCTTTTGCCGTATTGAAGCTAACATCCGCATCCAATAGCGCACGACGCACCTCTTTCAGAGTTTCCGCTACATTAATTTCAGAAATTTGACCTTGACCTTTTAATACCTTAAAAGCTTTTTCGAATTTATCCGTAAGATTTTCAAACATTTTTTAACACATTTAACGGGGACAAAGGTAGTTATTTTTTGGCTATTAACTAGTGATAATTGGCTTTTGCCTTTTACTGTAGGCTGTAGGCGACAGGCTTTAGGTAGGTTTTTTCAGTCTTGAGTTTTCGCTTTCAGCTTTCCGCCTTTCCGCCTTTCACCGCCAACTTTCGAATCTTAATATTAAGATAGCCAAAAAGAACCGTTACAATAGGGCTCATCCAGTTAAAGAAGCAATACATCCAATATTCGCCAGTTGCTACACCGAGTACAGAAGATTGCGCCGCACCACAAGTGTTCCATGGAATTAAAACAGATGTTACCGTTCCCGAATCTTCGAGGGTTCGACTTAAGTTTTCTGGTGCTAGACCTCTTTCTTGGTACGTTTTTTCGAACATCTTTCCGGGCACAACGATTGCTAAATATTGATCGGATGCAGTTGCATTGAAGAATAAACACGTGGCAGCCGTTGAAGCAATTAGTGCTCCCGTAGATTTCGCTCGTTTGACTACAGCTGAAGTGATTTTATTTAAGAATCCTGTTGTTTCCATAACCCCGCCAAAGCACATCGCACAGATAATCAACCAAATTGTATTCATCATGCCAGCCATTCCTGACGTTTCCAGAAGTCCATTGACATTTTTCAAAGGCGTAACAATAGCAACATTTGAGGAAATAGATTTCATGACCGCCATGTAGGCCGCCTTTCCGTAATTGTTTGCAACACCTGATACTTCTTTAACGACATCCGGTTGAAAAATGACAGCAAACACTCCACCAAGCAAAGTCCCGATGAAAAGAGCCGGAAGAGCATCCACTTTTTTCACAATTAAAAACACAACACCAATTGGCACTAAAAAGAGTATAGGGTGAATGAAATACTTAGCATCTAGAGTAGAAAGCATTAAGTCAATTGTTGAGTTATCTTCCACCGCACTTGAATTCAAACCAAGAAGTAAAAAAATAATTAACGTAAGGATCATCGTAGGAAAAGTGGTATAAGCCATGTAGCGAATGTGGGTAAACAAATCCGTTCCCGCCATAGCTGGAGCTAAGTTTGTTGTATCCGAAAGTGGCGACATTTTATCTCCAAAATAAGCGCCAGAAATTATTGCTCCTGCGATCATTCCGTTGCCGAGTCCCAAAACCTGACCAATAGCGAGCAAAGCCACACCAACGGTCGCTACGGTACTCCAACTGCTTCCTGTTGCAATAGAAACGATGGCGCTAACAACACAGGCAGCGAATAAAAACATCGTCGGGTTTAAGATCTGCAAACCGTAATAAATCATTGTTGGAACCACGCCAGACAATACCCAAGTTCCCGTCAATGCGCCTATCATTAGAAGAATTAGAACCGCTGGAAGTGCAGATTTTATACTGCGTATCATTCCTTTTTGCATGCGCTTCCATTTGAATCCAACTCGGAATCCAAATGCAATTGCAACAGCCGCTCCCATCAATAAAGCAATTTGATTCGGTCCTTCAGAGGCATCGCCACCGAAAAAATAAATATTTAAAGACAATAATGCAATGAGAAAAACAATGGGTAATAAAGCAACAGTGAGAGAAGTATGCTGAAATGTTTTATTTGACATGTTGGTTTTTAATTTAAGCTAAAGATAAAAAACCTAACGACATTTCCCAATCTGTCTTCGTTCCTGCATTCGTTAGGGGCGGAAGACTGAAAGCAAAAGCAAAAAATCGAAAAGAACTGCCTATAGCCTATAGCCAAAAGCTCAAGGATACCAACCAAGAAACCCACGTATATTTTTTATATTGGTTTTCACCAACGTTTCTGAACATGCCATCGTTAAATGGAAGATAATAATTAATTCGCAAAAATAAAGAGAGCAAACTCGTACAGTGTAAAATAATAGAATGTTCGATTAGAAATTGAATTTATCGTTAAATTTGCGCACTTCATGAATAAAACCTAAACGAAATGAAAAAACATATACTATCAATTTTTGCCTTGAGTTCAGTGCTTACTGTTTTCGGTCAAACCACTTTTACAAGCGCTAACGAACCAAACCTTGGCGATTCTCGCACTTTATACGTTTGCGATTCCAATGCGATGAATTTGTCATTTATCATCGGTAATGGCGTAATTTGGAATTACGGCTCCACAAACACCTACGCAGGTGAAATACGTTTAATGGAAATTATTACACCGGCATCAACAGGTTATGCTTCTGACTATCCGGGTTCAACGAAGGTTGCTAAAATTGAAGGTTTCGCAAGCACCTATATGTCATCCACAAGTGCCGAGCGCATATCACAAGGCTATTTATTTGAAAGTCAAGATTTTGGAACAATTAAAGGGAAATTTACGAATGATGCCGAAAACATGATGATCTATCCTTTCGCTTTAAACGGTCAAGTAATTGACGTTTTCAGTGGAAATTTAAGTTTTGCGTATCAATCTATTCCTCAAAACCCCAGTTGTACAGGAAGTTCATCTGTAACGTATGATGGATTTGGCACTTTGGTTCAAGTGAACAACATTGCCGTTTCAAATGTATCTAGAATTCACGTTGTCGATACCACATTTACGACGGTTCCATTCATAGGAAATATCAACATCATTCGCGACCAATACGAATACTATGACTTGGCTAGCTCGAACAAAACGCCAATTTTCATTCATTCAAATGTTAAAATTGAAGCTGGTTTTCCAGAACCATTATTAGAAATGAGTCTGGTTTTATCTGCCGTGCCCGGAAATGCAGTAGCAGGTATTGAAAACACTACAAATACAAACATTAAAGTATACCCAAATCCAGCGAAAAACAATTTCACGATTTCGGGTATTTCAGCTGAAGCAACAGCAACTTTAGTTGATTTGAGTGGTAGAGCAACAAATTTGACAAGAAATAATTCAACCGAATTTAATGTTTCTGATTTCTCAGCAGGAGTTTACTTATTGAAAGTAGAAAACCAAGGTGAGATATTTACGCAACGATTAATTTTAGAGTAATCGCACTAAAAAATTTGGAAAAGGTTCATCTTTTAGGAGGTGAACCTTTTTTTGTGATCAAAATTCAAGGAGGGAAAACTGAAACTCAATTCTGCGCTACGCGCTCAGTCCAAAGGAAGGTCTCTGCTCTCTATTCTTAGAACAAAATAATCACTCAGAAAAAAACTCATCTTTAAAATTCAGCAAATAAACCTTTTCCGTGGCTCGAGTCAGCGCAGTGTACAACCATCGAAAATAGCCTTGATCCAGCATTTCTTCTGTTAAATAACCTTGATCTAAAAATACATTTGCCCATTGTCCGCCCTGCGATTTATGACAAGTTACGGCATATGCATATTTGACTTGCAAAGCATTAAAATGGGGATTCTTCAAAACCTTTTCGTAGCGTTTTCGTTTGTTGTGCTCATCTAAATAGTCTTGTTCTACCGCAAAAAATAATTTTTTCAGCTCCTCCCGTGGCAAATTTGGACCTTCAACTTCCAAAGTGTCCAACAACACCAATATCTCGCGCTCCACTTCTTGAGGATAATCGACAAACTGCACAGTAACTTCTGCGAAACGAAAACCGTACAACTCTTCCCTTCGGATAACTCGTTTAACAAGCAACATTTCACCATTTGCAATAAAACCGATAGAAGAATCGTCTGACAACCAGAAATAGTTGTTTTTCACTGCCATCAGTAAGTCGCCGGAACACAATTCCTCTTCATAATCGAAAATAGCAGAACGGATTAATTGATTATAGGCATTTGCTCTTTTATTCGACCGTGTTATAAGTATGGTCTCATCTAAACCGACTTGATTGTAAGAATCTTCAATCCTTTCTTGTATTTCATCACCCGGCAGTCGAATCAAGTCCCCCTTTTTTTCCAGATGAAATTGCGGGAATTCATTTTCTTCAGCTGACCGCAATGCCGTCGCGTTCAATAGAACGCTTGAACCTTCACCTTGACGAACGACTTGAGAAAGTTTAACTTCTGTTATCGTACATTTTGGAAAGTGTTGTTGCAAATATTGAATATTTAAAGCAGGAGAATAATCCGATCCAACAGGCGGCAACTGACCTTCATCGCCTAATAAAATAAGTTTACATCCTTCTCCTGAATAAACATATTCCATCAAATCTTCTAAAAGATTCTGTCCGCTAACTTGTCCATCATTTTGAACGGTATAGTCACCAATCATAGAAGCTTCATCTACTATGAACAAAGTATTTTTATACAAATTAGGCAGAAGGGAAACTCGGTTTGCACCATCCGCCGTAACAGCTCGCCGGTAAATAGATTTGTGAATGGTCAGCGCTATTTGATTCGATTTACCCGCCAAAACTTTTGCCGCTCGTCCTGTTGGCGCCAATAATTTCACTTTAGCCTTGGCTTCTTTGAGTGATTTTACAAATGCACCGAGAATTGTGGTTTTACCTGTTCCAGCATATCCTTTCAATATAAAAAGGGGATTTTCTTCTTGAATAAAAACAAACTGTGTCAGCCTTTCCATTAGAACTATCTGATCTACAGTTGGTTCCTGTCCAAAATATTCATAAAAAACACTGAGAAACGTTCCTTTATCCAAAACAATATATTTGAATTCCAAAGGTAATTGAAAAAAGAACGAGAGAACTATTGAGTAAAAGGTTTAAAAAAAACTATTCAATGCCCTTTCGTAGAATCTAAAAAATTGTAGTTTTGTCTAGAAATCATAACAAGAGTAAAATGACAAATGATCTTTCCCTTCTTTTAAAAAAATATTCAGTGCCGGCTTTGTTTATAGTTCTAGCTATCGTGATGCTAATTCTAGGTTTACAAAGCAAGCAGGATGCGACCTATATCATATCAACTATCATGATGTTTGCGGCGGGAGTTTTGAGCTTATTGTATAGTTCCGGGAAAATATCATCAAAATTATTGTCCATTCTAAGTTTAGGAGCAGGAGTTTTGGCTATGACAACAATAGGACTTTCGTATTGTTCTGTTTCTGACTCAGTAGCACATCAAAACAAATACGCCAAATGTGTTAAAGAATCGGAAACGAATTTGCGTGATATTCGCTCCTCTCAAAAGGCATATGCCGAGATTAACGGGAAATATGCCGCAACTTGGGATGAACTAATTGAATTTATCAAAAATGGCAAAGTACCTTTCGTTGAAGCGGAAGGCGTTGTACCTAGCCGTAAAATAACAGAAGCGGAAAGAGGTATTCTTTATGGTGATAACCGTGCTCTTGATGTTAATATGACTGAAGTAGAGGCTATCAAGTTAGCGCGTGGTTCTAATCCTGCTCTCGATTTGAAAAACTTCAAACGGGATACAGTTATGGTTAGTTTTATAGATTCTAAATTCAAAAACAAATCGGCTATCGATTCTCGAGTGAAAGCAGGATTCGGTGCATTTAATCCAGACAAATTACCTATCATTCCAATGACTAAAGGTAAAAAATGGACATTAGAAGCTGCTGACTCTGTTCAAATGGGTGAAGATTTCTTCCCTGCTATTCGCGTTTCGGGCAAATTACCAATTGCACGAATTAAAGGGACGAAAACAGATGAAATGTACTTTGGCAAGTTGACAACAAACGATACTTCAGGTTCTTGGGAGCAATAAAAAAATGCCTAAAAAACAACTAATTGTTGATATTGACCGAGATTCAGTTCGCTTTACACGACTGGACGGTATTGCGGTAGAACAACAATTTCATTTTGAATTCAAAGATAAAACAGACTTCGGTTATAAAGATCAATTGGATTTGTTTTTAGGAAAAACAGACTTCCGCAGTATGGATTGGGACGAATACAGTTTGTCGTGGTTCAGTGAAAAATCTACACTTCTTCCTTTCTCAATTTATAATGAAACCAATCCAATCAAAGTTTTTGAATTGGCCTACGGAAAAGGAACCAACGATAACGACATCGATTTCAATAGAATTCCTGAATTTTCAGTTACCAATGTCTATGAAATTCCACAATGGGTTAAGTCTTTCTTTGTTATGCGTTTTCCGCGGATAATTATGCAACACGAAGGAAGTCACGCGATCCGCGGATTGATAAGTGGAGCTGGATTTGGCTTAAACCTTTTGCTCTCCTTGCATGAAAATCATTTCTTGATTCTAGCAACGCACAACAAGGAATTAAAATATTACAATACTTTCGAATATCAAACGGCCGAAGATATTATCTATCACACGGCTCATTTAATTCAACAGAGCAATTGGCAAGACGAAAAAGGTAAATTTCGTTTCGTACCTTCTCTTTTGAGTTCAACAGAAAAAGTTGCGGAAATCAAGAAATTATTCGAAAAACTCCCACCATTTAAAAACTTCTCATTTCAAGAGTCGAAAAACTTACTTTCTCAATTCCAGATATTGTGCGTATAATTAGAGGTAAATTAAAATCCCGTCGATTGACCGTTCCCAAAGGGTTTAGTTCTCGTCCAACCACTAACTTTTCAAAAGAAGGTCTGTTCAATATTATCGACAATCGAATGGATTTAGAGGACAAAAGTATCCTCGACCTTTGTTCAGGTACGGGAAATATTTCCTTGGAGTTTGTTTCGGGAGGAGTGAAAAGTGTCATCGCCGTTGATCAAAACTTTAAATGTGTTCGTTTTCTTCAGAATTTGGCAAAAGAACTCGATATAGAAAATGAGTTAACTGTTTTGAAAGGCGATGTTCTTCAATTTTTGAAACATACTGACCTTACTTTCGATGTTATATTCGCCGATCCACCCTATGAAATGGATATCCATCAAAAAATTGTGGACCTAGTATTTGAAAAGAAATTGTTAAATGAAGACGGCTGGTTAATTGTTGAACATAGTCGAAATACTATTTTACTCAACAACGCCAACTACCAATTCGAAAGAAAATACGGCAGCGTTCAGTTTAGTTTCCTTCAATAATATTCCCTTTCAACTTTAAATCTCATTTAAAAGAACAATTTTTACGATTTAGAAGTCCTCTCGTGTGCATACCACATGCAAGCTGTGAACATTCTATACTAAAGAACGACAAGCTTTGAAATGCAATCTCGAATCGTTCTAAAAATCACAGAGAGAAAGCAAATTCCTAAACGCCAAATAACCAATATTCCTTTATTGGCCGAGATACTAAAATAAATAGTACCTTCGAAACGCTCGAGTCTTGAACGCTGACGTATCGAAACAAAAACAGTATAAGCATGAAAAGAATAGGTTTATTTCCAGGAACATTCGATCCTTTTACGAAAGGACATGAAACAGTGATTAAAAAGGCAATTCGCATTTTTGACGAAATCGTTATTGGAATAGGTATTAACTCTGGAAAACATCCCTATTTTGATTTAGAAAAGCGGGTAAACCATGTAAAATCATTGTACAAAAATCATCCAAACATTGCAGTAACCACGTTTCGTTCGCTAACGGTCGATTATGCGAAAGATATCGAAGCTGAATATATTATTCGTGGCTTGCGCGACTCCAAAGATTTCGACTACGAAAAACCAATTGCTCATATGAATTATGAAATCAGTGATGGCATCGAAACCGTTTTCTTTTTGACAGAACAAAAATATGCAGCCATAAATTCGACAATTGTTCGTGAAATACACAGAAACAGCGGTGCGATTGATAAATTCGTTAGTTCTTCAGAACTCTTGAGTTAATATGGTACAATATTCGCTTATTAAATGGCGTTATTTAATTTAAGAAGCTATAAACCCTATATGCAACGAATTTCCTTTTTCTTAAACAAAGGCACTCTCCTACTTGCCTTATCATTACTCAGTTGCTCGATTTCATTCGGACAACAAAAACTCGTGACCATTTTTGGATTTGCCCCTACTTACATCGGCAAAGAAATTTCTATTTATCAAATCGAAGATTATTATAGCGATAAAGAAATCCGCATAGGAAGTGGGACAGTGAAATCTGATAGTACTTTTTCAGTTTCATTCTACATTAAAGAAACGCAGCGGGTTACTCTGCGTGCTTTGAACAACTATGCGTGGATGTACATCGAACCTAATGCACAATACGAAGTTCTTATTCCTGCGGATAATCCCTACAACGCGACAGTAAAAAGCGGCAATCAACTAGAGGTAAGTTTTTTCAACTTAAAACCTTCTGATATCAATTATAAAATTCTTTCCTTTCAGCGCTGGACAGATGAATTTTTAGGCAATCACTTGGCCTTAAAAAACTCTGACCCAAAAGGTTTTGCTGAAAAGTTAGACACTTTCAAAATGTATGTTGAGAAAGCATACAAAATCGATTCAAGTATTTTCTTTTTGACTTTCGTTAAGTTTTCCATGGCTGAGTTGGATGAAATTGAATTCAGAGGAAGTCGAAATCGCTACGAGAAATATGACTTCTACATAAAAAACTCACCTATTTTCTATGCAAACGATGCCTACATGCATTACATCCAAAAGTTTTACAAAAGCATGATTCCACGCTTGAGTAATGAGGCCAACAACGAAGTATATCTCGGCGTTTTAAAAAGCAGTCCAACTTTGATCATGAAAGCCTTGGGTTCTGATTACACGCTTAAAAACCTTCGTTTACGTGAAATGATCATGATGCAAGCGCTATCTGAGGTCTTTTATTCCGACGACTTTCCACAGACCAATATTCTAACCGTCTTCGACAGTTTATCTCAGCGCGCTTTATTTACAGAAAACCGAATTCTCGCAACAAATTTGATCAATCGAGTTACAGAATTAGTTCCAGGAACAAAAACCCCAGAATTTATACTCATCGACGAAAAAGGCGTTTCCAAAACGCATGCAGACTTCAGAGGACAATACTTATACATTCAATTCTACGACCCAAAAAGTTTGAACAATCAGAATGAGATGACCATTTTAAAAGAATTGCACAAAAAATACATCAACGACGTACGTTTCCTAACTATTGTTCTCGACGATGGCGACTTGACTCCAAAAGAAGAAGAAAGTCTCAAAGAAATTCAATGGGAATATTACAGACGACCAGCGAAAGACGATTTCATGAAAAAATTCAGGATAAAAAACTATCCAAACTACATCCTAATCGATGTTGCAGGTTATATCGTGCAATCTCCAGCCCTCGCCCCTACGCCTAACGCACAATACGAAACCATCGATAGAACTTTCTTCCAGATTCAGAAAATAAGAAGATTGGAAAAGGAGCAGAAATAGCGTTTTTTGGATTTTTCATAGGTATGGAAATTGAAAAAGACAAACAGACTTAGCTGAAATCATTCAAAAGTGAATTGAAGCCACAAATGAGTAGAAGTCAACTGTCAAATTTTAATAGCCAATTATCAATCACTTCTTATACATTCCCAAAACCAATCCCATCGCTCCTCCACATATGTGTGCGAATTGAGAAATCTGATCGTCCTGAAAAGCTTTAATAAATTCAGAACCAACAAAAAGCACGAATACGATTATAAACGTTAATGGAATTTCATTGTTTTTTCGGCCGATAAGCGAAGTAAGAACAATCATCATAAAAGTAATGCCACTAGCTCCGGTTAAACCGATATCCCAAAATAGTGTGTGAAAAAGTGCCGTGACTACTGTTGTAACTAAAGTATAAATAGTTAATGTTTTTGTTCCCAATGATTTCTCCAACCCAGGACCAACCAACAAGATGATACTAAAATTACCCAAATAGTGTGCGAAATTCTGATGACCAAAAACATATCCTATCATGGAAACATAGTCTTGCCAATCGGTATAATCAAACTGTCCATCTAAAACCGTAATCCGTAAAGTATCACCGGTAAACATCTGCAAGCCCAAAAGTGCAAATGAGATAAAAGCAAACCAAAGAATGAATGGAGAATTGAAGGTTATTTTCATATTAACTGTTATTTCTGTTTATTTACGTAGAATGTTGTAGAGAGTTTCAGAATTTTTGAATACTCAATAAAATAAAGGCAGAGAGCTGAAGGCAGAAGGCTTAAAGCAGAAGGCGAAAGGCTCAAGGCTGAAATAAACCAACGAAGAAATGACAATGAACATCTAAATGTAAACAGGAGTAAATCATAAATAAATTGACCTTGGAAAGATCGTCGTAAAAAAACCGAGTAAGTGAAAAGAAGTAAACCCAGTGTTTGAGAGCCAGCTGTCGAAGAGCCGTTAGGGCGATTCGTTAACAGCGTTTCTAAGTTTGGGGTGCACGACTG
>Ga0105050_10008467_pt1 | contig 11855 bp, 11 predicted proteins | sample FRY01_FD_78088 | JGI IMG/M metagenome (GOLD analysis project Ga0105050, IMG submission 78088) | Freshwater microbial communities from Lake Fryxell liftoff mats and glacier meltwater in Antarctica - FRY-01 | ecosystem: Environmental > Aquatic > Freshwater > Ice > Glacier meltwater ... | reverse complement strand
GCTCTCGGGTCCATCTTGCGGAGTTCGTCTGGTGCCATCGCGACCTTGATTTTGGTGCCACTTCTCGTTGAAGGCATCCTGGCGCTAATTCTCTATGAGGCAGCCGATATCGATATTTCTAGGTGGACACCTTTCACGGCAGCATTTAGGTCTCTCGCGGTCACAGCAGATGTGGGCCGGTTGGGTCTCGTTGGTTATTTCGGTGCGTGGAGCGCAGGTCTTATTGGCGTAGCGGCATTATTCGTGCGGCGTCGCGACGCCTAACTAATTATGCTTACGGTATGAACTCACAGCTGCCAGAAATATTCACCGAGCACACGCTTATCGTTAACCAAAAAGTAAAACTTATTGAGTTGACCAATCAGTATTCTGTTCTCAATAGCGAAGGAAAATTGATTGCCTCGGTGAACCAAGTTGGCCAGAGCAAAGCAAAAAAAGTGTTGCGGTTTGTAAGCAGCCTCGATCAATTCCTCACCCACAAACTCGAAGTCACAGATCCTTCTGGTGCAGTCATTATGACCCTTATCCGCCCGGCAAAAGTTTTCAAAAGTACTGTGTTGGTTAATGGCCCATCAGGAAATGAACTTGGCCGCATTGTGCAAGAAAACATGATTGGCAAAATCCACTTCGGTCTGGAAATTGGTGGTTTAAAAGTTGGTGCCATCAAAGCCGAAAACTGGCGGGCATGGAATTTCCGGATCGAAGACGCCGACCAGCGCGAAGTGGCGCGAATCACAAAGAAATTTGAAGGAGTGGCGAAGACTCTCTTTACTACGGCCGACAACTACCTCGTAAGTATTCCTGGTGAACTTTCGCAGCCTCTTCACTCACTTGTGGTGGCCGCGGCATTGTGCATCGATACTGCGCTGAAACAAGACGCACGTGGTCTCGGCTAACGTCGTTCCATGAGCGACACCGAGTACTGCATCGTCGAAAAATCCAACCATGTCATGACCGTTAGGCTCAATCGGCCCGAGCGATTGAATGCCTTGCACTCGCCAGCGCATCTTGAACTCGGTCGAGTATTCGACGAGTTCGCTGCCGACGACAATTTGTGGGTTGCAGTTATCACCGGCGAAGGACGCGGTTTTAGCGCCGGCAATGACCTTCGTTACCAAGCCGAAGGCGGTGAGCGGGTGGCTGCTCCAAACGGGTTTGCGGGAATCACCTCACGTTGGGGGCTTACTAAGCCAATTATTGCCGCGGTGAATGGTGTTGCAATGGGTGGCGGCTTTGAAATCGCACTCGCATGCGACATCATCATTGCCTCCGACAAAGCGATTTTTGCATTGCCGGAACCTAAAGTGGGCTTGGCAGCTCTTGCAGGTGGCCTGCAACGTTTGTCGCGCCAAATTGGCTCTAAGCGTGCGCTTGGGATGATTCTGACGGGGCGCCACGTGGGTGCCGACGAGGGGTATGCATTGGGCTTTGTTAATGAAGTGGTGCCCCATGAACAACTGATGGAACGAGTCGATACTTGGGTGGCTCAGATTCTGGCCTGCTCACCATTGTCGTTGCGGGCAAGTAAAGACGTTGTCTATCGCAGCCTCGATGTTGCCTCATTGCGCGAGTCGATGGAGACAAGCTACGACTCGGTACGACAGTTAGTGGCAAGCGACGACTATGTAGAAGGCCCGAAGGCATTTGCCGAAAAGCGGTCTCCAAAGTGGACAGGCAATTAGTCCTAACAAACGGGCTCTCTGTTAGTTTCAATCTGCAACCGAAAGAGGAGCCCGTATGGCATTTCGTCTATTTCCACGGAACGAAGAGTTTTTTCCACTTCTAGAAGAGTCATCAACAATAGCCCACGACTGCGCTAAGCGTGTGGCAGGAATTCTTTGTGCATTGCCACCAGCAGAAGTTGAGATAGATGCAATTATGTCAGCTGAGCGTCGCGCCGATGTTTTGGTTCGGGAGTTGAATGTGCGGCTCGAGCGTTCGCTGATTACGCCATTCGACCGTGAAGATCTTCAGGAATTGATGTCGCAACTCGACGATGTCGTTGACGAGATTTTTGCTGCTGCCGAGCTCATTTATCTGCATCGTGTGACTGGGCAGTTGCCTGGCCTTACCGACATGGCCAACGTGTTGGAAGAAATCACATTGAAGAATATTGAGCTCATTCGTAATCTGTCGTCATTCACCGATATCAATCGCCTTTTTGAAGAAATTGATCAACTCGAAAGTACTGCCGACCGAATGTTCCGACGTGTTACTGGCGAACTCTTCTCTGGTGCATACGACGCCTTAGACATCTTGAGGTGGAAAGATATTGTTGAAGCCATCGAGCGCGCTATTGATGCCGTAGAAGCAGTGTCCGATATTGTGCAGACCATCGCAGTGAAGCACGCTTAATAGATATGGGTGAATTTGCACTCGTTGCAGTCATTGCAATTGCGTTGATCTTCGATTTCGTCAATGGTTTCCATGATGCTGCCAACTCGATTGCCACCGTTGTCGCTACTCGGGTGCTCAGCCCCGTGCTAGCGGTTGCGTGGGCGGCATTTTGGAACTTCATCGCCTTTGCCGTTCTTGGTACGGCAGTTGCAAAGACAATTGCTAAAGGCGTCATCGACCCGAGCATCATCTCTATTGGGGTCATCTTTGCTGGTTTGATTGGTGCGGTAACGTGGAACATTCTGACGGCATGGCTAGGGCTCCCGAGTTCTTCTTCGCATGCTCTCATCGGCGGCATGATTGGCGCAGGGGTAATGAAGGCCGGCGGCCATGTGGTGCTGCTAGAGGGGTTACGAAAGACGGGAGTATTCATTGTTTACTCGCCCCTCATTGGTCTTGGTATCGGCATGATCTTGACTGTTATCTTGATGTGGACGGTTGTGCGCGCGAGGAATCTGAAGATGACGAACAAAGTGTTTCGTCGCCTCCAGTTAGTGTCGGCGGCAGCCTTTAGCTTGGGTCACGGAGCAAACGATGCGCAAAAGACCATGGGAATTATCTTGGCTCTCTTGATTGGTGCCGGCAAGCTAGGCCCCGACGCTGATGTGCCGATGTGGGTCGTATTGTCGGCGCATACTGCAATTGCTCTTGGCACCATGTTTGGGGGTTGGAAAATTGTGAAGACAATGGGCAGTAAACTGACGCGACTCCAGCCGATGGGTGGTGTTGCCGCAGAGTCTGCTGCTGCAATGACGTTATTCTTTACGTCTTGGAAGGGGATCCCGGTGTCGACTACACACACAATCACCGGCGCTATTGTAGGAGTGGGCGCCACCCGACGTCTGTCGGCGGTTCGTTGGGGTATTGCGCGAAGAGTGGTGTGGGCATGGGTGCTCACTATTCCTGGGGCAGCCCTTGTTGCGGCAGTGTGCTACGCAATTGTGAACGCGGTCTCATGAAGATCAAATTTGATCGCCGAGCATTTATCTTTCTTGTGTTTGCCTTAGTTTGTTTAATCTTGACGTCGCTTTCACCTCATGATTACCAATGGGTGGGCGAAGTGCTCACCGTGGCGTACATAATTCTTGCATTTTTATCGTGGCTCGACAATGTTTCGCATCGGACCTTTCGCGAGAGGAAGTAACAATGACATTCTTTCGACGCAAATCTTTAGAACCATTGGACGTCGGGTATGGCCGTGCCGAAGAAGTCCACATGTCGCTTGTTCAAATGCGAACAGCGATGAATGCCTTGCCGAACGGTGTTGTCATCATGTCGAGCAACGGAACGAGTCGTTGGAGTAACCGAGCCATTTACGGACTATTCCCAGCCGGCTCCTCAGACTTTGTTGTATTTACAACTCAAGTTGATGCACTTTTAAAAGATGCGCTTCGAGGTCGGGGAGGTGGCGCCGTTCTCGAATTTGGAGACCCGGTGGTGCGAACGTTCCAGTTGGAAAGTATTGCGCTAGTCGATGGAGGAGCGGCGGTACTCGCCGAAGATATCACCCCAAAAATAATGATCGACCGCGTGCGAACCGATTTTGTGGCGAATATCAGCCATGAGTTACGCACACCAATTGGAGCTATCTCTTTGATGGCCGAAAACTTGGTGGAAGAGATGGAAGGCTCGGAGTCGGCGCGGATTGCTGAAATTATTTTGAGCGAAGTGACACGACTCAACAACACATTGAGCGATCTTCTTGAACTTGCACGAATTGAATTCGATGGTTTGGCTCAACGTCAGCCCGTAGAGGTGCCTAGGGTTATTGAAGAGGCAGTGGGGCGTATTCGCAGTGCCGCGCTTGCCCGTTCGGTCATGATCGTTGTCGGGAGAGTACCAGATGTTTCGATTTCAGGTGACCGTGCGCAACTAGTTTCAGCTATTGGAAATCTGATTGACAATGCGGTGAAGTACAGCTCTGACGGCTCGATAGTAAAAATCGAAGTAGCCCGTTTGGAGAATCAACTTGTCATCTCTGTCTCAGATAACGGTTCTGGTATTGCCGCTGAACATTTGCCTCGAATATTTGAGCGCTTCTACCGGGTTGACGATGCGCGCAGCAGGGCGACCGGAGGCACGGGCCTTGGCCTCGCAATTGTGAGGCATATCGCTCTGCTACACGGTGGTGAGATCACCGTGAATTCCGAACTGGACAAAGGAACCACGTTCGCACTTTCTTTACCCGCAATGTAAACAGGATATTTTGGCAATAAAAAACCCCGACCTTGCGGTCGGGGTTTTTGTTTTAGCGTTATTAGTAGTGGAGAATAGTTACTTCTTCTTAGCGGCTTTCTTAACAGCTTTTTTTGCTGCTGGCTTTTTTGCGACGACTTTTTTGGCTACAACTTTTTTAGCAACGACTTTTTTCTTTGCAGGAGCAGCTTTTTTTGCTACTGGCTTTGCAGGTGCTGCTACTGGCTTGCGCACGGTCACGATTTTTGGAGCTGGTGCAACACCAAGTGCGATGTCTTTGAAGCCCTTCAATGCGGTGATCTTGGCAACAGTCTTTGCCTTTACTTTTACTTGCTCACCAGTTGCTGGGTTACGAGCAATACGGGCTGGTCGCTTGATTTTTGAGAACTTCGCGAAGCCCGAGATGGTGATGATCTCGCCACGGGCAACCGTTGCGAGGATGACGTCGATGGTGCCATCGACGAGTTTGGCCGCTGTCTTATTATCGACGTCGGTGTGGATGGCTACTGCTTGGATGAGGTCACGTTTCTTCATAAAACAAAGGCTATTTCACCGTCATACCCCGATGTGGGGATACCCCCATAATTTCTTTCCACAAAAACTATGCTCAGCAAGATGATTACCTCGAAAGATTCCTTGCCAACCAACTCACCGCTTTTTGACTCGGTGGATTTTCTACACGGCAGGGCGATGCCGAATCGATTTATGCTTGCCCCATTGACCAATCAACAAAGTCACGCCGATGGAACACTGTCTGAAATTGAGGGGAATTGGCTAAAAATGCGTGCAGAAGGGGGTTTTGGCCTAGTGATGACCTGCGCCGCACACGTTCAAGCCGCGGGTCAGGGCTTTCCTGGGCAGCCTGGCCTTCATGCAGCTGTATCACGCAGGAAACCGCTCGCCACGTGAGGTGACTGGTACCCAGCCGGTGTGCCCATCAGATGACCCGGAAACCGGTGCGCGGGAATTGTCGGGGTTGAGTTACATGGTGCTCATGGCTACTTAATCTGCCAGTTTCTCTCGAATGATCTGAATAAGCGCACCGATAATTTTGGAGGGTCGCTAGTGAACAGGTCACGATTGCTCTTCAACATTATCGATGGTGTTCGTGCGCATTGTCGGGCTGACTTCACGGTGGCGGTACGGCTCTCGCCTGAACGGTTTGGAATGAAAATAAAGAAGCCCGCGGCGAAGGCTACAAAGGGCGCAAGTTGCTCAACATTTTTTCTTCACTCGAACGAGGCGCAGTGAAACTTGCGGTGGCGGGAAAAATTCTTACCCCGAGTGATGCCGAAGCGGTAGTGGCCGTAGGTGTTGATGTGGTGGCAATGGGTCGAGCAGCGATACTTCATCACGACTATCCGCATCAACTAGCAGCCAACGCAAACTTTCAACCACGATCCCTGCCCGTGTCACGGAAGGTTCTCAATGAAGAGGGACTTTCCGATGGTTTTGTTGAGTACATGAAGGCATGGCCGGGGTTTGTAGCCGACTAGGCAAGGCGCCTCGTCGGGCCCTTTGCGAAGAGTTACTCGAGTACGAGACCAATGCTCTCGGCTTCAGCGGCGAGGACCAGCCAGTTTTCTTCGGCAGTTGCAACTTTTCCATGAGCAACAGTAAGTTCCGCACTCAACTGTGTGAGGAGTTGGTGGTCGCCACCCGCTGCTACAAGTTTTGCTTCAACCTGGTGTTGTAACTCGGTGCCTTGTGCCAAAGTTTTCTCGGCCTGCGTAACAAGGCGACGAAGTGTGCTCGGACTTTTGGTGGACACCGATTTTTTCGTCGACGTTGACGGCGAAGTGGTTGTGCTTGAACTGGCACCCCTGGATTGTGGTTTCACGCCGGTGGCATTTGGTTTAGTGCGACTTGCGAGCCAGCCGGCGATGCCACCGCGGACGAGCGACGCACCACCTTCACTGTCGAGTGCGAGCACATCGATAACTGTGCGATCGAGAAACACGCGGTCGTGACTCACAACAACAACGATGCCGGGCCACGTATCGAGGTATTCCTCAAGCGCCCGTAGTGTGTCGAGGTCGAGGTCGTTTGTGGGTTCATCGAGCAACAAAATATTTGGTTGCTCTACAAGCGTGAGGAGTAACTGTAGGCGTCGACGCTCGCCACCCGAAAGGGTAGAGATTGGGGCGAATTGAGCATCGCCATCGAACCAAAATTGCCGCATGAGGTTGTTGTCTTCGAATGATGGCTCGCCTTTGTCACCCGCAACCGCATCGCGCACACGCTGGTTGACATTGAGGTTGCGGCCAAGTTGGTCGTAGTAGCCAACTTTGACAGTACGACCAAATTCAATGTGCCCGACAGTTGGCTGAAGGCGTTGCGCGATGAGATCGAGAAGCGTACTCTTTCCCGCTCCGTTCGGCCCGACGATTCCAAGTCGATTACCAGGTTCGAGTTCGTGGTCGAATGGCTTTAGTACAAGTGCACCTGCTTCGCCATTTTTTTGTGATGGCCATGTGAAGCCAACGCCGTGAAGTTCGATTCCTTTTGAGCCGAGCCGTTGACTACCGAGCGATAAACCGAGCTCGCCATCACGGGCGGCAGCTTCTGGTCGTTGACTAACGACTGCCTTGGCGGCTTCTACTCGTGCTTTTGGTTTGGTGGAGCGGGCCGGTGCACCTCTACGCAACCAAGCCAACTCTTTTGTTGCCAAGTTCTTGCGTACTTGCTCTTGTGTGGCGGCTTGCTCTTCGCGTTCAATGCGAGCAGCAAGGTAAGCAGCGTATCCAGAACCCGCGTGCCTGTTTGCTGGGGTATGCAGATATGCGTGACCACGATCGATCTCGAGAACTTTTGTTGTTACGTGGTCGAGCACATGACGGTCGTGAGTCACAAGGATGAGACCACCGTTGTAATTTGCGAGCCATTCTTCGAGGTAAGCAATTGCGTCGAGGTCGAGGTGGTTGGTGGGCTCATCGAGAATGAGCACTTCCCACTCGGAGACCAAAAGCGCGGCAAGTGCTACACGTTTTTGCTGGCCTCCGGAAAGCTGATCGGTCGGGGAGTCGAGGAGGTCGGCCATGCCGAGACGGTCGAGCATCGCCTCTCCACGCCATCCTTCTCCCACCGCGTCGCGAGCCGAGCCCTTTGGCAATACCGGTAACTGTGGCAAAGTGCCAATACGTGCTCCACGACCGGTGCGTACCACCCCAGCATCGGGGGTGAGGTCGCCGCTGATAATGCGGAGTAGCGTGCTTTTTCCGCAGCCGTTGAGCCCAACCACGCCCACGCGGTCGCCGTCGTTGATAGTGAGCGAAACATCGGCGAAGAGAGGGCGATTTGGTCGGGAAGCCTTGAGCCCTTGCGCATCGATCAAAATCACTAGTCAATGATACGGCGAGATGCGCAATTGGGGCGGGTGACTAGCGGCTACTGTTGCCGCGGGTGAGGTTCCCCAGAGTCCACCGACCCTGGTAGTACCGATAACACTGCGCCATCAAATACGGAAGTCAATGAAGGTCTTGTCACTCAGTCTGATGGCAACACGCGGTCAGCTAGTCAACGGCTTGGCGAGTCGCACACTCGATAATTTTTCAGGCTCGGCCAGCCCCGTCATCGCGACTTCGTAGTCGGGCAGGGCGTAGACCTCGCCGTCATCGGTAATCATCACATAGCGGTCGAACTGCGCTAGAAACGTTCTGTCGTGGCTTACAGCAATAACCGTGCCCTCAAAGCCATCAAGGGCACGTTCGAGGGCTTCAGACGAATCGATATCGAGGTTGTCGGTTGGCTCGTCGAGTAGCAGCACATTGTGGCCCTCTAGTTCGAGTGACAAAATTTCGAGGCGGGCTTTTTGGCCACCAGACAGAGTTTGGAATTCTTGGCGCGCATTGTTGCGCAGGCCATACCGGGCAAGCGCACGCATCGACTTTTCTTCGTCTACCAATTTGTCGCGGACAATGTCGATGCACGTGCGACCCCGAAAGGCTGGTCGATCGTTGATTTGAGTGAACATTCCCACCGAAGTTCGTGGCCCGAATGTGATTGTTCCGCTGAGGTCGGTCTCTTTGCCAAAAAGAGCATTGAGGAGGTGTGTCTTTCCTGTTCCGTTTGGGCCAATGAGACCAACGCGTTCGCCAAAGTACACCTCTTCGGAAAAAGGTAAAAAAAGATTACCGATGGAAACATTTTCAAACTTCACTACACGCCGCGCGGAGTCGGCACCACGGAACCGCACATATATATTTTGTTCTGGAGCAGGTGGTGGGGGTGGGCCCGCCGCCACGAACTTTTCCCAACGCGTCTCGGCCCCATTTGCTTTGGTGGCATTTTTGAAGTTCTGCGCGGCTCGTTGCTTCATAATTTTCATATGGTGAAACAGTCGGCGCTCTTCATCGTTCCAACGCTTGAGGTCGTCGCCGAGAAGCTCTTGGCGTTTCGCGCGCGCTTCAGGGAAAGTCGCGTATGAGCCACCGTGGCTCCAACACCCGGAACCTTCGATAACGATGATCTTTGTGGCTACTTTTTCAAGAAGTGAACGGTCGTGGCTGACCATCAAAATTGTTGAGCGACATTTTTTAATTTCTGCTTCTAGCCAACCACGGGTGGGAATATCGAGGTAGTTGTCGGGCTCATCGAGCAGCAACACGTCGGCGCCGGAGTTGAGTAAGAGGTCGAGCACTAGTCGCTTGCGTTCACCGCCGGAGAGTTCACTCACAAGACGTCGTGAAAAGTCCTCGACGGGAGTTTTGACACTGCGTTGCGCTGCTGCTTGCCAGTCAGCTTCAAGTTCGTACCCACCTAGGTCGCCCCAGTCTCCAAGTGCTGTTGCGTAGCCCATTCCGTCGTCGGTACCGCCGGCTAGCGCTTTTTCGGCCGCAACGAGGGTGCGCCCCGCTGCTCGTAGATGGCGTGGCGCGACTTCAATGAGCATCTCGCGCAAGGTGTCATCGGGGTTCGACATACCGACGTCTTGGGTCATGGTGAGCATGTTGCCATTGACTGTGTATTCACCCTCGTCGGCATCGATCACTTGCGAGAGAATGCGTAGCACGGTGCTTTTACCTACTCCGTTGGCACCCACCAAGGCCGCGTGTTCACCTGGTGCGACACCAAAACTGACCTCAAAAAATAACTGATCGGCCCCAGGCGGGGCATATGCCAATTCGGAAACAACAATGCTGCTCACCTCTCTATTATCGCTTCTACGGACTGGGTTTCCCAGAGCCCCCAAGATCCCCATTCCGTATCAGTAATGTGCGATTGATACAATAAAGCTGCAAATGAAAAGCCCATTTACAACGTTGGCGAAGGCGGTCGAGGCCATTCGCCCCACCGACTCCTTGGCTGTGCCGCTTGGGCCTGGTGTCCCCGGAGCATTTCTGCACGGTTTGAATGAACGCACCGACTTGGTGGATCTGCGGGTGTTCGGCGCCCTTCTTCCCGACTTGTTTATGGTGTTCACCAAACCCCAAGTACATCTGCAAAGTGGGTTCTTTGGGCCGGCAGAACGATTCTTGCGAGATAGTGGAGCCGATGTCGACTTCGTGCCGGCCGACTTTCGGCGTTTTGCATCGGTACTCGCTCGTAAACACCCTCGGGTGATAGCCGTGGCGGGTGCAATGCCCGTCGATGGGCGTGTAAGCATGTCGTTGCACGCCGGAGCAACTTCGCAAGAAATTCAATCGGTAATAAACGATCCAGAACGTGTTCTTATCGTTGAAGTGAGCCCCCACTTTCCGCGAACATTTGGAATTGAGGGTATATATAGCCACGACATAGCCGTTAGCGATATTGATTTTTTATTTGAATCAGACCGGCAGGCATTGAACCTTGCCGATGTTGTACCTAGCCCTGCGGAAATCACTATTGCCGAGTTCGCAGTCGAATTCATCCACGATGGATGCACGCTGCAAACTGGCATTGGTGGTATTCCCAACCACATTGCCACGCAACTCGCAAACGGAGATGGTGGAGACTATGGCGTTCACTCCGAAATGTTTACGAGTGGGTTGATGCGCCTTCACCAATCAGGAAAAGTAACGAATAAAAAAGGTACGGAATTCGACGGATTTTCGCTCACCACGTTTGCCGCTGGCACTCCCGATCTCTATGAGTGGTTGCATGAAAATAAAGAAGTGCGGTTCATGCCAGTCGGGGTCGTCAATTCGCCCGATGTCATCATGCGTAACCGCAGCATGGTAGCCATCAATGGCGCCATGGCCGTCGACCTCTCCGGTCAAGTAATTGCCGACTCAATAGCTGGCAAGCAATTCTCAGGAATTGGTGGTCACGAAGACTTTGTGGCAAGCCCGGGCCTCTCAGTTAGTGGACGTAGCCTCGTGTGCTTGCCTTCGACAACGGTTGTGAATGGACAGGTTGTTTCACGAATACTTGGTCGTTTACCCGAAGGCAGTGTGGTCACCACACCACGGCACCAAATAGACGTGGTAATAACGGAATTTGGTGTAGCGGAAATTGCGGGGATGTCGATTGCTGAAAGGTCACATGAATTAGCCCGCATCAGCCATCCTGATTTTCGCGATCAACTCTTCGCGACCGCCGCCGTATGGCCAGTCGACTAGATCTACAGCGAAATGAGCCCGCCGGTTGGTTATCTCACTGTGGGCGTGTCGACGAGACGCTGGAGTACCTCGTTGATATTTGCGACGGCGATCCCTATTGAGTTGTCGGCAATCCCAAAGGGAATCATGAGCGATTCACCGTGGAGCATGCTCCCGCATGAGTAGACCACATTCGGAACGTATCCATCACGCTCACCTTCGGTCGGTGACAGAAGGGGTTTATTTAGCGAACCAATAATTCGCAGGGGGTCATCTTTGTCGAGCAGCAAAGCGCTAATACAGTATGTGCGCATCGGTCCAACGCCATGGGTGAGAACCAGCCAGCCGGCTTCGGTTTCAATAGGCGACCCACAGTTACCAATCTGAATAAGTTCCCACGGTCGTGTTGGTGCTTGGAGGATCTCGTGCTTTCCCCAGTACTCAAGATCATCTGAGAAAGAAATGTAATTCGATTCATGGTCGGCGCGCGAGAGCGCGACGTAATGACCGCCAATTTTTCGGGGGAAAAGTGCGAGTCCTTTTCCTGATGCGGCGGCACCCGACATCGGGTGCATCTTGAATGTGGTGAATCCGGTGGTGGATAAAAGCTGCTGTGAAATGTTGGAGCCATCAAATGCCGTGTACGTTGCATAATAAATGACGGACCCTTCAGGTGTCGTGAATCGAACAAACCTCGCATCTTCCATTCCACGCCATTCATCACTCGCGTGTGGCCACAAT
>Ga0105050_10008465_pt1 | contig 11859 bp, 11 predicted proteins | sample FRY01_FD_78088 | JGI IMG/M metagenome (GOLD analysis project Ga0105050, IMG submission 78088) | Freshwater microbial communities from Lake Fryxell liftoff mats and glacier meltwater in Antarctica - FRY-01 | ecosystem: Environmental > Aquatic > Freshwater > Ice > Glacier meltwater ... | reverse complement strand
GCAAATTGATAATCGTACCAATCAGTGGGATAAATATAAAAAATATACAAATCCATATGAATATATTCATTCTATTATACCAAACACTAAACAATCAATTTCTACACTAAAACCAATCTCGCGATCCTTTTTTAAAATGATCGAAATTTGTCATACATTATCATTAATTGATTTACTTCCTTTGACATCATGTAAAAGTTTTCATTTGGCCGAAGGTCCTGGCGGTTTTATTGAAGCACTTACTTTTATGAGAAAAAATACAAAAGATACTTATTATGGTATGACTTTAATTGACGAGATCAATCACAATGTTCCTGGATGGAATAAAAGTAAACATTTTTTATTAAATAATCCAAATGTAATTATTGAAAAAGGAATTCAAGGCACTGGAGATTTAACCAAAGCAGAAAATCTCAAATATTGTTATGATACATACAACGGGCAAATGGATATTATTACTGGAGATGGGGGATTTGATTTTACACTACAATATCCAAACCAAGAACAAATTAGCACAAGGCTAATAATGTGTCAAATCGCATTCGCCATTGCTATGCAAAAACCAAAGGGAACTTTTATTTTAAAAATGTATGATACATTTACACGTTTTTCCCTTGATTTATTATACCTATTATCTAATTTATACGAACAAGTATATTTTATTAAACCTAATACGAGTCGTATTGCAAATTCCGAAAAATATATTGTATGCAAGGGATTTCGCAATATAAATACATTTGATATTGTTATAAAATTTTATAAAATTTTATTAACCAACGATTCCATTATTGGGACATTATTTAATTTTGACTTACCTTATTTTTTTACAAATAAAGTTGAGGAATATAATTCTATATTAGGACAACAACAAATCGATTCCATTGTATCAACCATCTATTTAATTGATAATACAAATAAATACGATAAAATAGAACATATGAAAAAAAAAAATATACAAAAATGTATTAACTGGTGTCAAATGCACAACATTCCATGTAATATTATTTTACAAAATAATAATATTTTTCTTAATAGCGTAAATAGAAAATTTATATAATTTTTCGAAAATACATAAAGATATATATGTATTTTTATTTAAATGGATAAATATCTAAATATTTTTAATTTAATAAAAGGTGAAAGAAAAAAGGAAAGATTTGATATTATTTTAGAACCATTACAATCAATTACTCAACTCGCTTTTATCTCTTTTTGTCCAAAGGGCAGTAAATTAACCATCTCTAATAATTTACTTTCTATACAGGAGCCAAATTGGTTTCAAGGATTGTTGCGGTCTTATAATAACGATGTAAAAGAAGATTTATTTTTCCTGTTTAATGCGATTATTCGGTTTAATAAATTTTATATTTTTATGAAAAATGAAACAAATGAAACAAATGAATTTTGTGATTTATTTGACCTATTAATACAACTAAGTAAACGCGGAGTTGATAAATTGATGCAAACCTATTCTACGACCGACCAGCCATCCTTACTACATACATTACAATTATATCGCGTATTACTAGATAACCCTAATATTTTGTCCCAAAATGAAGAACACGTCCTTAATAAACGTCATTGCGATAGTAATGTTAGCGGCATTGGCGTTAGTAATAATAATGTTGATGATATTTTTATTAATATACGTACAATTTATTCAACGCATGAATTTATTATTCTGTATCAAACATTAATTCTATTAGAAAAAAATCCTCAACACTATGATATTTATTTACAGGGAATCAATACAATGTTTTCTATAAATTATAATAAAATTCAAAAATGGGTAAGCGATAATATTGTTTTTTAGGTTTATTCATATCAACTCTCTCGCTTGTATAAATGTAATACATTATTTTCTCCAATCGAAAATAATTGATGTTTTCTACAAACTTACAAAAAATTGAAAATAAAAAATACTTTTATACAATACGATAACAACCAACCATTTACAATCATCATGAGTTCATCTATGATTAGCACGTCCAACTCTATTCACATCGCAAATGAGATGTATGAACGAGAAAACAATTTCCGAGAAAAAAAACAAGTTATAATTCCTCCTATGCGATACGATTTGGCACAAGGAACCAGCGACTCAGTTATTCAACATTTAAATAGTTTAAGCATTTCACTTACATGCCCCTCGGCTAAAAAAGTTGAGATTTTCAAGCAAGTCCTCCTTAATCGAGGAAAAAAACACCTCACCACCATTGGATACATTCCAGCTCCACCAAATTCAAATATCACCCGTCAAGTGATCGGCAAGGATGGATATTTCTTTAAGATGACTACCGCACTATGTAACGTGGACTTCATATGGCATGACGTTCCGAATAAAGTGTTTCTCTTCTGGGGATCTTCTACCTTCAATGTCGTCAAGGCACTCAACTCAATTCGATGGCGCATCCACAAAAATTACTTGCACGAACACGAGTTAATCTCGAAAGGTATCCATTATGATGTAGAATATATTTCTGACGATGATCTCAACGAAGGAGATGAAGACGACCGCGCGGATGCCTAGTTACACATATGCTTTAATAAATTATAAAAAAAACCAAAGATGAAAATCTTTTTTATTTTTATTTTTTATTTTTTATTCTAATATACAAATACTATAATCGGTAGTCGATTGTAACGGACAATGATTTTTTGAACCATTTTTTCTATTAAAAACAACCTTTTGTGGTTTATATTTATTAACATAAGAAGGACTTGGCTCAGTTTGATAACGTCCGTTATTAATATTTACCGCGCCTGAAGCAGAATTGTATGCTGCACCATTATTGTTTAATGTATTATATTTTAGACGAGAAATACGCGAACCAGACGATACACCGCCGTCTTGGGCATATTGTATATTGCTCGGTTTATAAATTGTTTTATTACATTTATTTTGGTATTGATTCATAGCGCAATTTTTTGCTTCATATACTTGCGCTCCTATAGGAGAATCAGTAGGATTTATAGGAATTCCTGTATTTGAAAAATATTTTATTGAACTTATTCTTTTAGTGCTTACATTTTGTGGATAAGTATAACAACGAGATTGTAAGTAAGCCGCCGATGTATCTTTATATTCACCCTCAGATACATTTGTTTTACATTTTCGGCAGAGTGAGATATCATTTATAACATTCGTATTTATTGACGCCGCGCCATCACATGTATTACACTGAATCGCCGTCGAAACAACCTTATTACTACTACCCGGTCGATCCATCGGCATTCCAATCGCCGTATTTCTATTTTTACCTAAAGTTGATTGATATTGCTTACGCCATTGTGCTAATGGACGTGCCATAAACCTTGTTCCACTCATTGATGACGGAAATGTATATAATGGTAAAATTTCTTGATAATTATTCATTTATATAATATATATTATTTCAGTATATATTATATATTAACAAGTCCCATTATAGTTTTTGATATTCTTTGTTATAAAGAAAACACCGAGTTATACCAATTTCCGTTTAGATTTTGAATTACATTTTTATTATTTTCTCTATAAAACATTATCCATATGTCGCAATTACCGCTACCGCAAATTATATATTTACATTTTGACATTATAATTGTTATAGCTAAGTATTTTTGTGAAAATTCATAATTTTGAGAGCTCATTACTTTATCAACTGTATCATTACATTTTTTCATATGTCTTATTTCATCATTAAAATAAAAAGAGTTATTTGGAAACTTATTTGTAATTAATTCTATAAATTCGGTTTCATCACTTTGAACTAAAAAAACTATTTTTGGATTTTTTTCTAGTATTTGATAAGCATAGATTAAATACTCATCATAACTACATTTTTGTGTTTCAGTCATTTTATCATTTCCTCTATAAAATAATACACAAATATTTTCATAGATTAAATTATATTTTTCTTCTATAGTATTAATAATTTCGTTAATTTTCACTGATGGAGAAAAATATTTTTTAATTAAAGGAGTTATACATCTATAATCTAAACCAGAATAATCAGCATGTTGGTAACTCCAATGATAATTTATAGGATGTATTATATTAATATCTGTTACATTATTATAATTTTCAAAATAATCAAATGTAATATCTTTATTTCGATTTTCATCATTTTTATACCAACTAAATTGTTCAGAACTATCTATAAGAGGAAATTTTCTTTCCGAATTAATAAAATCTACAATATCACTTAGTTTTACAGAACAACAAGAGAAAAACCCAGAATTATGTGTCAATTTAATCATATTATACTATTAATAATATCTTTTAAATTATTAAATTTATTAACTTATTAAATTTATTAACTTATTAAATTTATTAACTTATTAAATTTATTAACTTATTAAATTGTATTATTTCCAGATATTCTTATTGAAATACATACTGATACTTTGATTTTAAAAAATACGGCGTAGACGATGCACCCATATATTTAGAAGCAGTTGTCCCAAATATTTCTTTATACGATGCCGCATTTTTATTTATGGTGTTTAATTTTAAACGTACAATCCTTGAACTACTATCAACTGCTCCTTGTTGCGAAAATGGTCTATTATTTGGTTTATATATGGTTTGGCATATGTTACCATTATAACAATTTTCTGTATGTCTTACTTGAGGACCATTTGATGCATCCGTCGGATGAAGAAGATTATTTGATTCGTCCAAATATATTATAGTAGAAACCGGCAAGGCTGTTAAATTTTGTTTATATAAATTATTACGAGCACGTAAATATGCTCTACTATCTTTATAGTATGTTTTGCTTATAATCGTAGAAGCGGATTTAATGCGATTTTTTTCAGGATTACATCCATTCATTAGGCAATCATTTTTAATAAAATGTGTATCATTCACTTTTACAATATTTTCTTTTATTCCTGTCCCATTATCTTCATTATTTAATAAGCAATTTGTATTTGTGATTACATTCCCTAAATAAATAGAACCACCCGGCGTATCCATTGGCATTCCAATCCCAGCTCTGCGATTTATTCCTCCGCTATTATCATTAGGTATTAATTTTTTACGCCAATGATTTATTGGTTGAGCCTTAAATGCCGGTCCAGCTGCATTTAAATCAGGCCTAGAATTTGAAGGAACTACGCTATTTGTTGATAATCCTTTCCATGATATATAAGGAGATATCGGTAATAAGGCCATCTTTTATTATATAGAGAGATATTTTAGAAATTAACTTTGTTTATAATATAATGATACTTGTGAAAACTCTTATTTTTTTACTTCTTATACTTATTATTTCACATATTCATAAAAAATGGCATGATAGAAATAATCAAAGAGAAGGATTTAATCACAAAATATCAAATAAAAAACAATCCGACAAACTAACAAAAACATCAGAAAACCAACCTGCTATTGTTAATAAAATAAAGGAATTTAAACTCGACGGAGATATGAATGATTTACAGGATAAATTACAAGAATTACTTACATTAAGCGATGCTAGCACAAAAATAAACAACGAAATAACGCAACAAAAATAAAATTTAGAAAATATACATATAATATAAATGAAAATGCCAACTCAATTTGGAACCGCAAGCAAAGAAGGAGGTGCAGAAACATTACAGACTACGATATTAGGGCCTGATTATGATTATAGTTCAAAGATTAAAGCTCCTGACCAAATGGGTATGAGTGGAGAAGGAACTTTTGGAGCATTAGCAAATGATATTTCTGGACTAATGGGATATGTTGATTTATTAGTTTCAGGAAAATGTAAATTAGGAACATGTGCGAGTAACCCTCCTCGTCCTTTAGGGTCAAAATTTTTTGTAGAAACTCCAGTACAATGTACGGACAAAGCTACCGAGAAAAGTGTCAAGCGGTCTATTTATATAAATAATGTTCCCGATGGTTCGATCCCTTTTATATCAGATGGTGCAGGTTTACGATTTGACTCATTTACTGGATTATTACCTGGAGTAATGAGTAATATATCCCAAATAAATCCGATGAAAATATTAACTGCATTCACGTCAGGACCTAGTTCAACATGCCAAGCAATAACCATGCCAACGATTGATTCTAATGATAAACAAGGGGTTGCAACTGCATATGTCACTAATAAGGATATTAGTCCTATGAACCCATTATGGTTTTCTGTTCCTGGTAACGCGAAGCCATCGAGAGAACAATTAAAAGAATTGAATGATGATGAAGAAGGTTTTACTGGAATAAAAAGCAAAAGTTCTTTAATTCAACCAACAACATTGAATGGGTCAAAAGTCGATTATAGCAAATTGCCCGATAATTTACTAATACAATTTTATATTAGTTCCTTGGGATTATTGGGGTTATATATGTTTTTAAAAATAATATTTAAAACCAGAAAAATACAACGATGAATAGTTAAAATAATAATTGTCTGTTATAATTATTATTTGCTTACATACGTCTTGCCGTTCTTTTCCTGCTTTTCCTGCTTTTTTTACCTTTCTTGCTTTTCTTGCTTTTTTTGCTTTTTTTGCTTTTCTTACGCAATCTTCTCGTTTTTCTTCTCGTTTTTCTTCTGCCACCAACCATGATGTCTTCATTCACGAGCCCTTCTAGTTTCTTTTCATCTTTTTCTTTTTGTTTATTTACCTGTTTATTTAATGTATTTTTAAATGCTGCCTTTTCTCCTACTTCACCTGCAATATTCTGAATACGATTTAATATGTTTTCATTTAAATTAGCTCTTGTGTTAGTGATACCATTTACTAAATTATCTTTAAATTCTTCCCCTTTACTATTTATTCCATTCATAAAACCCACAAGTCCCTTTTCACCTTCACTCTTCTCCGGTACACATCCATCCGGACATTTTTTTTCTATTTTATTATTCATATCTAAATTATTATCCACATCTATTTTATTCTCCATAGCTAAATTATTATTCATATTATTGTTTTCCATTTATATTAACATTATATTTAAATTGCGCCCTTTTTTCTTGGAGCAATAGAACCACTTCCACGACAACGCGCTAAAGCTGTTTTTATCGTTGTTTGGTCTGGTCCGCTAAAAGAAAAGGTTTCCGTATTAATTCGATTTGTGCTTCCCTTTCCAGTTGCTTCAATTGTTTTCATATTAATATGCTGCGAACTAGTACGCGACGCCGAAGTTCCATACCATTTTTTTTTAGGCATCAATTCATTACCCCCTACACTATCTACATTTTTGTTTACATTTTTATTATAAGCCATACGTGACATTGAAAAAAAATTGCCTTGACTCATAGTAGCAGGCTTAAACGGCATACCCATTGTAACATTTGATTGATTGTTTGGAATATTTTGTTTATGAGGTATAGAACTCGCCCCATTTGTTTCTGAAGAGATACTCATTTATATATTATCTTTATTATAATATTGTATTTATACGTTTAACTTCTCACTCTGCTCAATGCTTGGCTAACAGTAGAACCATTCGCTCCTCCAAAACTAGAATCATTGTATGTTTTATTGTTCGCCGATAACTTTCTATATTTTATATAATCAGAACTATCAGAAACATATTTTTGATTTCCACTATAAAATGCTGATCCTTCGGCAATTCCTCCCCCATTAGCATGTAACCGAGATACCATACTATTTCCTCCTACTTGGTTAATGGGACGTCCTAATAGAGGGGAAGGCGCCGAATTAAACGTTCCGGCAGTATCCCCTAGATTGAAATAACGTCTAAAAGGTGTTATAACTTGTGGATTATTTGGAAAATGTGTATTCCCTGCCATACGTACTAAAGTTGACCGAATATAACTACGTTGCCCGCCACCTTCCATGCCAGAACCACCAGCACGACCGCCACTAGCCCCGCTTCCTAATAATCCTCCTTTGGGTTGTCCTCCCGGAATTCCACCGCCTAACATACTTGGAAAAGTATCATTAATAAACCCAGACATCTTATATACATTATAAATAAAATAATTAGTTTATGTTATTTATATAAATCCACGTTTATCTTTCAATGTTTTAGATTAAAAAACTTTAGATTTTGGAAAAATATCAGATAGCATCTTTTTTTTATTATGATCGGTTAAGTCATAATTCGAGGAGCAATATTCATTGAAATTAATTCTTGAAACATTAATTTACACGCATAAGGTAATTCTACATAATCAAAATCAGACCGATTATCACATGTTTTACAATAATGGATATGCATTTTATCATTATAAGCGGCAATTAAACCACATCGTTTACACACGTGAACCTTAAACGCATCTGATACATCATACAATCTCTCTTTTGTAAAACGTGACGCTCCATGAGAGCACATACAATCACGTTCCATTTCACCAAATCGCAGTCCCCCGTCTTTAGAACGCCCTTCTGCTGGCTGACGCGTTAAATTTACCATTGGACCAATACTTCGGCTATGATGTTTATCCGAAACCATGTGCTTCAATCTCTGATAAAACACTGGACCAACAAATATTGATGTTTCTATTTGTTCTCCGGTTAATCCATTGTATAAAAGTTCATTGCCATTTGATTCATATCCTACCTTTTGTAATTCTTTACAAATATCCTTTATATCAAACTTACCAAAACTAGTTCCATCTCCAAATAACCCTAATTCTAACAATGTTTTACCCAACACAGTTTCCTTCAATTGTGCTATAGTCATGCGCGATGGAATCGCATGAGGATTTATAATAATATCTGGCTTCACTCCGCTTGGCAAAAACGGCATATCACATTCTGGTATAATATTTCCAATAGTGCCTTTTTGCCCGTGACGACTACTAAATTTATCACCAATTATTGGTTTTCGAATTGTACGCAACCTAACTTTACAAAAATTATATCCGTCTCCATTACGTTCTATATAATTTTTATCGATATAAGTTTCTTCGGTCGTACGATAAATCCTACTTTGGTCTTCATACTTAATCTTTTTTGTATGATCATTGCGTGCTTCTTTTATCGGCAATACTTTAGAAATAATAATATCTCGATTCTCTACCAAACTATTCTCTGGTATAACACCTGATTCATTTACATTATCATAATTTCCGAATTTCATGCCTTTCGTTTTTGATGCGTCAGGCTTACACCTGATTTCTTCATCTCCATGTATTTTCTTATCTTCGTCCTTTTCTGTATGATAAATTGTTGCTTGAAATAATCCGCGGTCTATTGACCCTTTATTAAATAAAATACTATCTTCTTGATTATACCCAGTATGCGTCATAATTGCTACAATCACTTGACACCCAGATGGAATCTTATTCAATTCAATCATATTCATCACCCTTGTTTCTACCAACGGACGCATTGGATATGTTAGCACATACGCCGTCTTGTCCATTCGATTGTCATAATTAGTTACATACATACCCATCGCTTGTTTCCCCATAGCACATTGATATGTATTACGAGGAGATTGATTATGTTCTGGAAATGGAATACACGATGCCAAAATTCCAAAAATAGTGCTTGGATGAATTTCGCAATGAGTATACTTATATATGAATTGCTCATTTTTTGTTAGATGAATCGGTTCCATAGCTATCATACTCATATTCTGTTCTGCTGCATCAACATATTCTATTACACTTTCATTAATAAGACAATCCGTAAATAAATCTTCCCATGCCAATTCTTTTTTTTGTAGTTTTACAATAATATCTTTTGTAATAATTAATTTATTATCTTTTACACGAAGCAATGGACGAACTAATCTGCCAGAATCATTACATACTCGGATTTCTCTACGACGTATATCAAATATAATTGAGGTATAAATATTAATAATACCCTTGTATTTTTTTAACTTCAATGACGCATACAGCTCAACTGGATTATTCACAATTCCTAACCAAGAACCATTTATAAATACCTTTACTTTATTATACATTTCAGTTTCACTTAATTTATCGATTTGTACAACAAATGGTTCAACAAAATCATAAAGGGAATTACTATTACAAGGAATAGTGATTCTAGCCATATAGCTTAGATTTTTTACGACACCTACACTTCCGCCTTCAGGCGTTTCTGCCGGACACAAAAACCCCCACGACGTACTATGCAATTTACGCGGCGGGATTAATTTCCCATTTTTATCAATTGGCGTATTTACACGCCTCAAATGGCTTAAACTTGAAATATAAGTTAGACGATTCAATACTTGAGCTACGCCAACCTTATTGCTATTTACTTGCTTTACACCAAAATCACCCGTCGCAAGAGCCCGTTTAATGCCGTTTTCTATTGTCGTTGGTTTCACTATCTTATAAATATTCGTCATGTTTATAATTGACTCATAATCATTTGTTGAACGCCACGACCCATTATTTATTTCACGTATAGTTTGCTTTTGTAAATCTTTTACCATCTTGTTGAAATAATTACGAAACAGATTATTCAAAAGTGTTCCAGTTAAATCTACGCGCTTATTTACAAATGAATCGCGATCACTTAGTGGTTCCAATCCTAAACTACATTTCAATAGACAATTTGTCATATATCCTAGAAAGTATATTTTCTGTTCTGTAGTTCTACAATGCGGAAACAAATCATTATTCAATACTTCTAATGCGAAATTCTTTTTCATTAGAATACTCTTCTCTTTCTCTATCCCTGCATGCGTTGTAAACATAATATTTCCGATAATTTGTTTCATAGCACATTCGTGTGTTATTATTTTATTAGATTCTACGATAGACGCTTGAATACAACGCATTAATTTATCAGTCGTTTCATTATTAATATCCAATACAATCTTACTACAAATATCTTCATCACTAATAACACCTAGTGCTCTAAAAACAACAAATAGTGGAATCGGATTTTTTAAACGTGGAATTTGTAACCACATTCCGTTACCAAATCCATTATTTTTAGTAGCTATCATTAATGATAGCTGCTTGGGAGAAATACATTTATAATCAGGCACTGACTTAATCTCGGCAGACCAACTCCATTTACTATTGTTTTTTGAAATATTAAAACATTGAACAAGATTTTCGGCCGCTCGTTCTTGTCCTATTACAGTTTTCTCAGACCCATTAACTATAAAATAACCACCAGAATCCATACGACATTCCCCACTTACATTATTTGGAATGTGTTTATATTGTTCCAAAATACAAATACTTGATTTTAACATAATTGGCATTTTTCCAATATGAATATTATGTAGCACTTTATTGAATGTATGCGTTTGTTCTAACATAACTCCACTACGCACTACAAATTTTATATTTAAATCAATTGTCATCTCACCTGCATATGTAAAATTTCGGTCACGGGCTTCTTGCGGAAACATATTTTTAGTAGCACCATTAATTTCATGAATTTGGGCACGATATATATTAAAATTTTCACAATTTACAAACATTTCAAGACGATATTTATTAACATCCTTATCCAAATCTTGCTCCGAACAAATATGAATAGGATTAAACATAGTAATTGTTCTAGGAACCTGATATTGAATAAAATCATTATAAGATTCGGTTTGATGTTCTGTTAAGCGTTTCAAATGCATTCCACTGAAACATGAGTTAATGATAATATGCGGGTCTTCAATGTATTTGGTAACATCAATTTCTGGCGATTCCATTTTAGTTGATTCCATTGAAGTATGTATTTTACATTGAACCATAAGCTAATAATATAATTCAATTTATTTTTAAATTGTTATATTATATAATGACATTAACGGGGTATATACTACAAACAGGTGGAAAAAAATCAAAAAAAATAAAAAAAAAGAAGTCTAGCACAAGTAAGAAGAGCACAGGTAAGAAAAGTAAGAGCAGATCTAAGAAAAGTAAGAAGAGCACAGGTAAGAAAAGTAAGAAGAGCACAAGTAAGAAAAGTAAGAGCAGATCTAAGAAAAGT
>Ga0105050_10008463_pt1 | contig 11862 bp, 7 predicted proteins | sample FRY01_FD_78088 | JGI IMG/M metagenome (GOLD analysis project Ga0105050, IMG submission 78088) | Freshwater microbial communities from Lake Fryxell liftoff mats and glacier meltwater in Antarctica - FRY-01 | ecosystem: Environmental > Aquatic > Freshwater > Ice > Glacier meltwater ... | reverse complement strand
CTTAAAACAACACAATACATCACAAGTTCCCCTACCCAAAAATGGTTGATTTTTAGAGCTGGCAAATTTCAACATGTCCTGAAGTAACTTTTTACTTCGTAGCAACAGGCGGATTTGATTGCTCCCAACAAGCAACGAATAGAGCAAAATAAAGACATTTACAGTAAAAGACATGCTATCGTAAAAAATCCTTTCGGAGTAATAAAAAGGTTCCCGATAGCTATCGGGAGGGGAGAAAGACTTGTATAAAATGGCATCGCTTAGATACCTGAAAACCAAATACAAAGAACGTCCTAATTTATTCGCACACTGGTTGTTGGTATATCCTTAAATAATTTTATATTTGAGTGATTTATTAATAGGAAGAGCCCCCTCTGAAAAGCGGTGTAGGCTGTGTGAATTACGAAGTAATCATGAATACGATAAAAAAACAATTAAAGAATGAGTACCGGAGACTGTCACACACGGTTCCGTGAGAAGGTAGGGTTGAAATTCCCTTGCGTGACTCGATAAAAATACCTTTTCTTAAATAACCTCAGTCGGCCGTATTTTACGTCCCAAAATAAATTTTTAAAACCAAAATTATGACCACAAATAAGATTTTTTTCGCAGTAATAACTTTATTCATTATTAGTTCTTTTTATTTAAAATCAACGATAAAACAAATTTCTACGAAGGAAAATAGTATTTACTCCTCATTAGTAAAAACAATAGATACTGTTAAAAAAGAAGTAATTGATCCATATAAACGGCATCCATTTTTAATTGTCAACCCTCGCAACAAAAAAAGTGAAGCAATCATTGATTTCCGTTATCGAGGTCGCACAATCAATCATCTTATTTTGAATGAATTCGTCGGTTTTGTAGCTTCTGACAGGCACTCAGCTATCCGTGAAATTGATTTAACTGTTGGAAATGAATCCAATCGATTTTATTATAATGAGGATGATTTATTCATTCAAAAAACTGGAAGATTGAACTTTATAGCCCTTGCTCTTAAGGAAGATTTTCTTGCTGATGAAACATTTTTAAAATATAATTATTTAGGAGAATTAGCAAATGGAGTGCATGTTGTATATTTTATTGAAGATTCGGAAGTATCAAATTATGAAGTAAAAACCATAATCGGAGTTCGATTTCATAAAGAAAATGTGTTTTACGAAAAAAAACCACATGTTTTCATTACTTGTGTTAAACTTGAAGGAATTAATCAATACGTTGACTTCAAATTGGATGCTCGCAATAATAGACTTAAAGTCATTCCGATGGAAAATTACACACAGAAAGATTTAGCAAATATGGATAAAAATTCATTTTGGGTGGAGTTTGATGAAAAGTGATATTTCACGCAATTAATTAACTCTTACGATAAATTGCAGGTAACACATGAATAAAAAAAAGGTAGTCATGAATGCAGTTAGTCCGCTTAAAATTTCATTAAATCCTACCCTTTTTTTTCTGTGGCGAACCCTTTCCGAAGGGAGAAATTTCGATTTCGTTCACTCTTAAAATCCTAAAACCTTACGCCTTTTTCATCCAATAAATCCTAATTGTTAGAAAATAAAAGAAACATAATTTCGTTGATAGTTTTAAAGTACCTACCTTTATATTTAAAATTTCAAACATGTTCGACGACGAAGAAGAGGATTTTTCAGATAGCAGTTTAAACGAAGATCTTGAGCAATTTGAAGCACATCTAAAAGGGAAATCTATTGGTTTTTTAGATAGTGACCGTTTGGAAGCAATCATTGACCATTACATCATAAATGGACAGTATTCAAAAGCTAAATCTGCCGCTGAACATGGTGTGTATCATTTTCAATACAACCCTGTTTTCAGTTTGCGTAAAGCGCAAGCAATGAGCGGAATGGGACTTTTAAACGATGCTTTAGAACTCATGAATCAGATTGAAAAAGCAAATTTTGATAATCCTGAAGTATATTTGACAAAAGCAGCACTTTTTAGCCAATTGCGTGATCCTAAAAACGCTATTCGCTATTTTAGATTAGCTATAAATTTATGCGAACCAGAAGATCGTGATGAAATATTTCTTGATATCGCAATGGAATATCAAAACCTCAATCAATTTAAAGAAGCGATTGAAGTGTTAAAAGAAGCTATACGAATTAATCAAAATAATGAAGGAGCTTTGTATGAAATTGCTTATTGCTACGATCGTTTAGGCGATTACCAACAAGCGATAAATTGCTATATTTCTTTCATTGATGAAAACCCTTACTCTTTCACAGCTTGGTATAATCTGGGGAATGCATACAGTAAATCTGAAGATTTTGAACGCTCTGTCTGGGCTTATGATTATTCGATTTTAATCAATCCTGATTTTGGTCCTACGCATTTCAATATTGGAAATGCCTATTTGACACTCGAAAAATACCACAAAGCTTTAGAGCATTTTCATGAATGTATTCGTTTAGATGGCGAAGACGCAATGGCACTCTGCTACCTAGGTGAAGCGCACGAACAGTTGAATGAATTAGATTTAGCGAAGCATTTCTACAAAAGAAGTTTAGAGCTCGCTCCACTTCTTCCGGAAGGTTGGTTAGGTTTAGGAATTGTTGAAGATTTGATGGGGAATACACGCGAAGGGATTGTCATGATTCATAAAGCATTAGAATTTGACCCTGAAAATGCTGGAATTCACCATGTGCTAGCCGGCGCTTATGAAAAAATAGATGAATTAGAAATTGCAATCGAACATTATGAGGAATCTTTATCGATGGATTCCACAGATGAAGACTGCTTATCCGATTATATTGAACTATTAACCGAAAAATCACCGCTAGAAGCATTTGATCGTTTGGCTTTGTTTATGATTGAAGCAGAAGAAGAAAATGAAATTGCTCGGGTTTTAGAAGTAAATTTGCGCTGGATGTTGGGACAAAAAGAAAATGCTATTCGATTATTCGCAAGTTGTATTGAAGAAAATCAACTAAAAGCGAAAAGTATTTTTGAAATTAATCCAAGTTTATTGGATGTCGCTGATTTTGTTAATTTAGCCGAATAATTTAAACATGAATTTTACTTTACCATTTATACCAGAACGAGCTGTAAAACCTCGAAACAAAGGAGTTACAATGATGATGGACAAAGGCTTAGGCCTGAGAGAAACCGAAAACTTTATCGAGGCGGCAGGGTATTTAACAGATGTAATCAAATTTGGGTTTGGAACATCATTTGTTACTCCAAATTTTGCTGAGAAAATCAAATTATACAAGGAAGCAAACATACGCCCTTATTTAGGTGGAACCTTGTTTGAAGCCTTTTATGCACGTGGAAAATTTGAAGACTACTTGCGCGTTTTAGACAAATATGATTTAGATTTAGCTGAAATTTCAGATGGTTCAATCATTATTCCTCATAAAGAAAAATGTAAACTAATAACACGCATGTCAAAGGATCGCACTGTGTTTTCTGAAGTTGGCTCTAAGGATTCTGGCATATTAATTTCACCAGCAAAATGGGTGCGTTTTATGAAAGCTGAATTGGATGCAGGAAGTTGGAAAGTGATTGCTGAGGGTCGAGAAGCTGGAAATGTAGGTGTGTTTAGACCAAACGGCACGGCACACACGCTTTTGGTTAATCGAATTATTGCGAAGATTGCACCCGAAGATATCTTATGGGAAGCGCCTCAAAAAAATCAACAAGTTTGGTTTATTAAACTATTTGGAGCTGAGGTGAATTTAGGAAATATTTCGCCGAACGACGTGATTCCTTTAGAATGTTTACGTTTAGGTTTAAGAGGGGATACTTTCTTTGAATTCTTGCCAAAGGATTATTCGGATCGTCTGAAACAAGTTAACGATGAAGCTGATGTCGATTCAGAAGACGGCAATTAATTCAAGTTCAAAATTTACCAAAAAACAAGTTTTTTCTGGGCATAGTGGATCGGTTTATTCTCTTGCTTTTGACTCAGAATTTCTTTATTCTTCCTCGGCGGACAAATATGTCACTCGTTGGAATTTAACTTTAGGAACTCAAGATAAGTTTGCAATTAAGTTTTCGAATTCACCCTATTCTTTGTGTTTGTTTGCCGCTAAATCCAAAATTGCCGTTGGTTTAGATAACGGAAATCTTCACTTTTTTGATTTAGTAAATCGCCAAGAATTGAAGTTTTACGTGCAACATAAATCTGGGATTTTTAGTATTTTAGAGAATTCCAATAAGCAACAACTATACACAACGGATTCAGAGGGAAATCTTGCTGTTTGGAGCACACTTGATTTTAGCTTAATGCTTTTTCTTCCTTTTGATTGTGGCAAAATCAGACGAATGGCGGTCACGAATGATGGTTCAAAATTGTTTTTAGCTTGCCAAGATGGATACGTTCGCGTGTTAGAAACAAGTTATTTTAATCAACTTTCGCAATTTTTCACTCATCAGGAAGGTACAACAAGTATAGCTATAAATCCAGAAAACACGCAACTTTACACAGGTGGAAAAGATGCAATTCTTCGTGTTTGGGATTTGGAAACACTCAAGCAAATAAAAGCAATTCCAGCGCATAATTTTGTGATTTACGACATTGAATTTTTAACAGAAACAAATTTTATTACCACAAGTCGGGATAAAACTATTAAAATTTGGAACGCCTCAACTTTAGCTGTTATTCAGAAAATCGAATTCAAAAATGGCGGACATATCCATTCTGTCAATGCAGTTCAAAAAATTAATTCAAACAGCTTTGCCACTTGTAGCGACGATAGAAAAATTAAAGTTTGGGAATGTTTGAGTTAGTGAAAATCCTCAACGACTCTTTTGGAAGAAATACAAAAAAAATAGTTGTGAATTTCTGAAAAAAAGTAAAAAGGTAAATTCTAAATTGAGTACCCGCTTTACTAGCAGAAATAATTCGTTTTAATTAAACTTAAGTTGATCTTGTCAGTAATTTCTAGTTTTAACTAGTAGCGAAATTTATTGGCATTGAATTTTATGGTTTTAAGTACTGTATTGAAGCTGATGGGTTTAGAGAATTTCCGTATAAAACATTCTTTAAAATCCAGTTTTAGAAAGAAGTTAAAATTGTTCGCTACAAGTTGTAAATAGGAGATAAAAACTATTTTACAAATAAAATTAAATTCAAAGTCTTGATTTTTTAGCTTCGCTGCCATTTAATAATGTTTCTTTTTGATCAATCAAAAGAAAGGCGAAATGCGGTATTTTTTGTTATTGATACGAAAACAAATACTCAAAATCTAATGTATTTATTTGTAGGTTGATTACTTCTATTTTGCATTTTTTATTAATATGGCAACGAGTTAATTAAGTATATTTTTTTGTAAAATTTAAGTTTCCAACTCCTTTTTTGAAAACAGGAATTTTTCTTTTTCATTTTTCTACCTTTTTTTTTAAATTTTACTATTTTTACCTAAATTAATTTTTGAAAAAAAGAACTTTTATTTTTTTTCTAATTATTGCTCTTTCTAATTGGAAGTTGGTTTCACAAACAGTGGAAGAAAATAGAGCAGAAATTGATGAAATCAAACAGCAATTACTTGAGCAAAATTTAAACTTCATTTTTCAAGATGATCTAAACAAAACTCAATATGAGCTTTTAAAGAAAAAGCATAAACAGAAAATCGATGCTGAATTAAAACTCCTAAATTCAGATGGAATTGTAGCAAGTGGTGAGCTTTATTTAAAAATAAACTCAATTTTTGATAAAATAGTTAAAGCCAATCCGACAATTCCTCAAAACACCCGTTTGGTTTTGTATCGTTCCAATGATTTTAACGCGTTTACAATGGGGGATAATATCATATTTATTCACATTGGTTTATTGAATGATTTAAAAAATGAATCTCAAATTGCCCTTGTAATTAGTCACGAAATAGCTCACAATGTCCTCAACCACGTGGAAGAATCGATGGTAGAATCAGTAATTAGAGAAACAGATAAAAGCCTTGAGAAAGATATAAGTGTGATTTTAAGAACGGAATATGGTAAAGTTAGCGCGTTAAATTCTTTAATGTTACCTCGAATTTTGGAATCAAGGGAAAAATCAAGGCGGCATGAGTTTGATGCAGATTCACTAGGGCTTATTTTTTTAAAAAATACCCAATTTCAGCTTTCGGACGCACTTTCAATGTTTCACGCAATGGAAAAGCGGACAAAACATATAAGTGATTCAATTGATTATAAAAAATGTTTTCATCTTTCATCTATTGCATCCATTGAAGCCCTAGACGCTGAGTATGAGCGCGAAAGTTCTCTCGGGACTTTTATAAAAGATGAGTCTATTTTATCTTACTTAGCCACACACCCTTACGATAGAGAACGATTTTATAAATTGGCAAAAATCCTTAATGTCGATACTACTTTTACGAATTACATTCCTAAGTATGATGAAAATTATAAATTGATTGAAGAGCAAATTGGAATTGAAATGATTCAAAATTCATGGCGTAATAAGAATTTCTCAGAGGTCATTTATCATTCTATGAGACACCTCCAAAAACATACTGATAGCAAGGAAGCAAAAGAGCATTTAATGTTGGCATTTAAAGCACTAGGTTTCATGAAGAAAAAAAGAATTGCTGGAAAATACCTTCAGTTACAAAACCCTAAATTCCCAGAAGATTTCGATCGTATTTGTGCAATAACTTATTTAATTTCACCAGCAGATTGCAACGCCTTATTTACAATTTATCAAGCTGATGTAGCAATTTTGGTTTCTCCTAAAAGCGAGATGCTTGCTATTGTTCAACAAGTAGACCAAGAAGATTATGAATCATTGGAAATTACTTGGAAGGAAAACAAAGAAATAATTTATCAATCAAATTATAGTTTTATTCTCGAAGAAATTGAAAAATATTTGTACACTAACAAGAAATTAACCTTTTTAAAACCTAAACACAAATAAAATGAAAAATGTAAAAATGATTCTGATGGCACTTCTATTAAGTGTGTTTTCAGTTAGTGCACAAGAGGCAAGTGTGTCAAATGTGTTAAATCTAAGAACTGCGAAACATTCCGGACAGATAGTAGAAAACAATAAACTTGTCGGCTATTATATTTTCTACACAAAAGAGAAAATAGATAAAAACAATACAGCTTATGAAGTAGAAATGTTTGATGATAATTATAATTCATCTTCAAAATTTGAAATCATTCGCCCAAAAAACTCAATTTTATTAGAAATGGTTTATAATGGCAGTGTTTTTATGCTTCATTTTTACGACAAAACAGGTTATGAATTCGTGACTTTTGATCAAAGTGGTGAAATAAAAGGTTCTAATAAAATAGCAAAAGAAGAAATTAGCAAGTGGGATCTTCAAAGGGCTAGCACAAATTTAGAATCCGCAACTGAAAACATAACAATTTATCCAAACGGAGCAACTGGTTTTATTCGTTCAACATTTACAAAATATAAAAAGATAGGTTATGAAATTGTAGCTTATGACAACGAAGCAAATATAGTGTGGAGCTATAAATCTGATGAAGCTTCAGCCATGAACGAACTTATTGAATTAAATGATGTTTCAGAAAATTATCTTACAGCGACTATAACTAAGAAAAAAAGTTTAATGACACGTGAAATGACGAGTTCTTTGCTTTTAATTAACTTGTTAGATGGAAGTAGAATAACAGAATTACCACTTGGTGATGACGCTTCAGGATTACGTTCTTTGTTAAAGTCGTTTTTAAACGAAAAAAAGAAAAACATAACCATCGTCGGCGAATATTACAAACCTAATGATGATATAATTAAAGATAAAAGTCAAGGTTTGTATATGCAGGAAATTTCTTTAGAAGGTGAAGATTTAGGAATAACAAAATATGCTTGGAAAGGAGATATTGATCAATTTGTAGCTTCTTTGGATGACGATGATAAAAAAGAACGTCCATTTTATGCTTTTTTCCACGATGTTATCATTTCAAAAAACGGACATGTTTTTCTAATTGGTGAGCAGTTTTTGAAGCAAGTTAGCGCAGGAGGGATTGCATTAAAAGCATTAGCTAGCGCAACAGGAGGTTCTTCGAATACTTCTATGTTTGAAATGTTAATTGGTAATATGATTGTGATTGAATTTGATGAAAAAAAGAATTTGGTTGAATTTAAAACTGTCGAGAAGAAACGTACACGCGCTATTTTACCAGCAGGGATGGGGATTTATGGTTCAACAACCTTAGGTTATTATATAAAAACAATGGGTTCTTTTGATTATGCATTTACTTCTAAAAATAAAGAAAAAGATTTATATGATATCGTTTACATTGACGCAAATAGAAAAGAGGATGAAAAATCAGCTGGAAAAGTGATTTGATGGTGGGTGTGATTTCATTAAAAGCAGGAAAAATCACAGAAAATAGAACCCCGATTAACTGTGAATCAAGTTTTTGGTGGATTCAACCTGGAAAACCAGGATTTATATCTGTTTCTGAATATTTTAGAAAAGAAAAGAAAATTGACATGCGTTTAGAAAAATTATCTTACTAGTGATTTTTAATGCCAATTTATAATTAAATTACAACTAGTAAATTTACTTAACGTTTAATGCCAGCGTTGAATTATAACTGTTTTTTTTTAGGCAATTAGATTACCGTAAGTAATAGTTTATTTTTTTAGAAGGGGAGTTTAACACTTCCCTTTTTTTTTGCTCAATTTTTGATTTTAGGTATAACGATTATAACTGATTTTTTTTCTAAAATTAAATATTTGTTAAAACATTTTTTACTAATTTGGTGGCATTAAACTAAACCCTTATGAAAAAGAAATTTACTAAACTGTCGTTATTGACGTCTTTAAATTTGTTGTTTTCATTTATCAGTTTCTCCCAACTGGTAAGTAATGGAAATAATCCAACTGAAAAATGTGGTGCTGGAATTATTCATACTCAAATGATGAATGACCCTGCCTATGTTCAAAAAATGAATGAATTTGAGTTATATGTTAAAACTCAACACAATGATCCAACTCCAAAAATTGCGGCGCAATATAGAATCCCTGTGGTTGTCCACGTACTTCACAAAGGAGAAGCTGTTGGTGTTGGAACGAACGTAAGCAATGCAGACATTCGTGCGGCAATTCAAGAATTAAATAACCGTTACCGTAAAACAGCTGGAACTGCTGGTGCTGGAACTGGTGTAGATATGGAAATTGAATTTGCTTTAGCGGTTCGGAATCCAACGGGTCAATGTACCAACGGAATCAATCGTGTAAGTATGACAGGAAACGCTACTTACATGGCGAGCGGGGTGAGAAGTACAACAACTAATGGAATCACAGATGCACAACTGAAGGCGGTGGCATCTTGGGATAAAACGAAATATTATAACATTTACTTGGTTTCCGAAACAGATAATAATGAGGGTGGTGCTGGAGTTCAAGGTTATGCTTATTTTGCTTCCTCCCATGGAACTTCATCTGATGGTGCAGTAGTTTTGGCTGCAAATTTTACATCTGGAGGTTCTATGACAACTACCCATGAAATGGGACACGCTTTAAATCTTTTCCATACTTTTGAAGGTGATGGTTCTGGTGCTAACTGCCCAACTGCTGCCAATGGTTGCGGTTCAAATGCAGGAGATTGTTGTGCTGATACTCCACCACATAGAAGAAGCACAAGTAATTGTAATATAGCTGGAACAAATACTTGTAACAATAATTCTTCTAATACTTTATTTGTTAGAAATTACATGGATTACTCCTCTGATGGCTGTATGAATATGTTTACAGCTAATCAAAAAACGCGTGCATTGGCAGCTTGTTCTGGATCAAGAGCTTCATTCTTTGCAACATCAAATCTTGCTTTAGTTCCTGTTTCTGCTCCTGTTGTAGATTTCTCTTCTAGTTCAGCAGCAATTTGCGCTGGTCAGACAGTAACTTTCACTGATTTGTCAGCTTGTGTCCCTAATACCTATTTGCCAGAAACAAACTGGAGTAACATTACATTTAGCTGGACTTTTACAAATGGATCAACTGTTTTAACCTCAACCGTTCAAAATCCTGTAATGACTTTTACTATTTCAGGAGCGTATGATGTTAAACTTGTAGTTACAACAGCTCAGGGGACAAATACCTTAACAAGACCAGCTTACGTAATCTTAGCAGGAAGTTTAACAAATGCGTGTACTCCAACATCAACGAGTGCTGGTACTTTTGGTCAAACGGTAAGTCGTGTTGTTTTTAATACAATTAACAATACAACAAATACAATGACAAATACTGCATTTACAAATTTTGCTTGTACTGATAATACAATTGTAGAACCTGGAAGTGTTTACCCTTTATCAATTACTGCAAATGCTGGTCCTTCAGGAGCTCAACGATTTGAAGTGTATATTGATTACAATAATAATGGCGTATTTGCAAACCCAGCGGAATTAGTTCATTCTGGGAGTGTCGCTGCTGGTTCCCAATCTGCTTTAAACACCCAAACTTTAACTGTAAATATTACCATTCCAACAACGGCTGTTCAAAATGCATTTTTAAGAATGAGAGTAATGGCAGATGCAGCTACAATTACAGCAGGTAAAAGAGCCTGTACTTCTGCTTTTTCAATTGGTGATGTAGAAGATTATGGAATTTACATACAATCAAGCGTACCAACTGCTCCAATCGCAAATTTTTCTGCTAGTAACCAAGTAGTTTGTGCTAATCAATCAGTTCAATTTACTAGTACTTCAACAGGAAATCCAACTTCTTATTCTTGGTCGTTTACAGGAGGTTCACCAGCGACAAGCACGCTGGCTAATCCACTTGTTTCTTACGCATCAGCAGGAACGTATGCTGTTTCTTTAACTGTTACGAATGCAAATGGAACTGACACAGAAACGCAGGCAACCTATATTACTGTTTCCGCAGGTGGGGGTCTTTCCTTGCCGTTTACAGAAGGATTCGTAGGAACAACTTTTCCTCCGACAGGTTGGGTAATCACGAATACAGATGCAGGTGCAACTACTTGGGCACGAAATGGAACTATTGGTCTAACACCAACTGCAGGAAATTCTATGTTGTTTGATAACTTCAATGTCGATGACAGACCAAATCAAGATATCATTGCTTTACCAAAAATTGATTTCTCTTCTTTTTCTGGAGCTAGTATGACTTTCAATGTGGCTTATGTTGCTTATAGCGCAGCAAACACTGATGGTTTACAAGTTTTAGTTTCGTCCGATTGTGGTACAACATTTACGACTGTTTACAATAAAACTGGTTCAACAGTTGCAACTGGAAATCTTCCGACAGCAGCATTACAAACTACTTTGTTTACTCCGACAACAGCACAATGGCGCACAGAAACAATTGATATGAGTGCTTATGCTGGTTTGAGTGGCGTAATTATTCAGTTCAAAAACATTGCAGGATATGGAAATCGTTTGTTTGTAGATAATATAAATATTACTGGCACAGGTACTCCCGTGCAACCAACAGCGAGCTTTACATCAACTCCAGCGGCTGCAACTTGCACAGGTCAAACGGTTCAATACACTAGTACATCAGCAGGAAGTCCAACATCTTATGCGTGGACTTTTTCAGGTGGAACTCCTGCAACAAGCACGGCACAAAACCCAACAGTTACATATCCAACAGCAGGAACTTACACTGTTTCTTTAGTAGTAACAAATTCAATTGGATCTAACACATCAAATCAAACGAATTATATAACTGTTACGGCTGCTCCAGTTGCTCCAACAACAACTCCAGCAAATAGATGTGGAACAGGCACAGTTGGTTTGGGTGCAACAGCAAGTACGGGAACGCTTTCTTGGTTTGCAGCAACAACCGGAGGAACAGCTTTAGGAACCGGTGTCACCTTCACAACACCGTCAATTTCTACAACCACAACTTACTATGTTTCTTCAACTCAATCAGGTTGTTCGTCAGCAAGAACACCAGTT
>Ga0105050_10008461_pt1 | contig 11865 bp, 19 predicted proteins | sample FRY01_FD_78088 | JGI IMG/M metagenome (GOLD analysis project Ga0105050, IMG submission 78088) | Freshwater microbial communities from Lake Fryxell liftoff mats and glacier meltwater in Antarctica - FRY-01 | ecosystem: Environmental > Aquatic > Freshwater > Ice > Glacier meltwater ... | reverse complement strand
ATGGAAAAAAGAGAACTGGCTAAATTTTTATTTATATCAGGTTTAATTTCAATATGTTTTAGTGCTGTTCCAATAATCGGTTGGTTATTTTTCTGGATAGCTATTCCGTTGGGTTTGTTTTTAATCTTTTGTAGTTTCATTGTATTCATATTCAAACTAATTATAAAATTAGAAAAGCTAAAATAGCAACAAATATGCTTAAAAAATTGATAGGTGCTTGGAACTAACTAAATGAAAACACTTAAAATCTTTTTAGTATTATTATTTATTTTAATGTTAGTGACTATAATACAAGAGATGAAAGCAGACTTAGAAGCAGTAAAAGGAATGGGAGTATGGTTAAGATAATAGCAAAGACAGATGAGAAAACACTTAATGCACTAAAGGTTAAGCATAGATTTAAACTCTATCTAAACAGTAATGGTAGAAGAGTATCTAAAGTATTAGAGGTAGAAGTAATAAGCGAAGTAAGAATCATTAGATGTCAGCACTGTGGTTGTGAAATAGAAAAAGGTATGGCTTGTGAGGACTGTAAGGAAAGGCACAATTGATCTATTTATATCTAGTTTTATTCAGAATAAATTTGTGATATAACTGATTTATGGGTAAAAAGAAACTCATTAAATGCCCTCACTGTGAAAAAGAGGGAATCACTCAAAACATGGCAGAAGTTTTAGAAAATGGTATGCTATGTGTTCAAAGATTTCATCATAAAGAATACGGGAAAGACTATACAATTATTGGAGGTAATAGCTTCTTTTTAATTTGTGGTAAATGTGGAAAAAAGGTTTATGTCAAAAAAACAGACCTATGTAATCCTGGGGTCTAATGGATTTGTAGGTAAAAAATTAGTGGAGACTCTCATTGACCAGGAAATAAGACTAATTCCTAGAGATATGTATTGTGATTTTTATGGACTCAAAGACTATTTAGAAAAAATTAATCCCGATTATATAATTAACTGTTCAGCTTACGGAAATATGTCTTTTCAAAATGATATAGACGCAATTTATCAAATTAACGTTATTAACTCACTTAATTTACTTCAGGCAAGTAAAGACTTAAACTACAAATCTCTTATTCTTATAGGTTCTTCTAGTGAATATGGTGAAAAGTCTAATAAGATGAAAGAATCAGATTTACCAGAGACAAATACATTCTATGGTGCTTCTAAAGTAGCACAAACTTATTTAGGAATTGCTTATGCCCAGCAATTTGATAAGCCTATAAAAATAGTTAGACCCTTCTCAATATATGGGGAAGGTGAAGCAGAATTTAGATTTATTCCAACAATTATTAAATCAATAGAAACTGGCGAACAATTTAACCTAGTCAAAGAACCAAAACATGACTGGATTTATATAGATGATTTTATTAGTGGACTGCTTAAAATTTGTCATTGCGATAAAGTAGGAATTTTTAACATAGGAACTGGTAAACAATACTCAAACATTCAAGTAGTAGAAATGCTAGAAAAGATAATTGGCAAGAAAGCTAATTATAAAGAGATAAAATCACTTAGAAACTTTGATTTACAAAATTGGGTAGCAGATAACTCACGACTAAAATCTATGGAATGGAAACCAAGATCTCTTATGCAGGGATTAAAGAAAACTTATGAAAACAATTGAACAGTTAGAAAGAAGAATCCTAGACATATCCTACGAGCTTAAATTGAGTCATATAGGATCATGTTTAACTGCACTTCCTATCATTTATTGGATTTATAAAATGAGAAAACCCAATGAGCCATTTGTACTTTCAGCAGGTCATGCAGGTTTAGCTCTATATGTAGTTTTAGAGGAGTTTTATTCTAAAGAGAATGGATTCTATGGAATCAATGCAGTTAATCTTTTTCGTAAACATGGTGTTCACCCAAATAGAGACTTAGAAAACGGGATCTATTGCTCTGGTGGAAGCCTAGGACATGGATTACCAATCGCCCTAGGAATGGCACTGGCAGATCGAACTAAGAATGTTTATTGTTTAATAAGTGACGGAGAATGTGCCGAGGGTAGTATTTGGGAAGCACTTAACATTGCTCGTTTACAAAATGTTACTAATTTAAGAATTTACCTAAACTATAACGGATATTCAGCCTATGATAAAGTAGAGTTAGAACCCCTGCTTAATAAGCTAAGAGGATTTAATTTTCCAGTAAAGGTTTGGAAAGCTAATGAAACTAAATATAGATTCTTAAAAGGTATAGACGCACATTATTATACAATGGATGAAATGGATTATAAATCACTATGACAAGACATGAATCGCAAAGGGGATTTTTTACTTATGAACTTTATAGATATATGTTTCATAACGACAAGATATTTCTTTTAATGGGTGATCTAGGTTACAAAATGTTTGACGCAATTAGAGAATCTTTTCCAGATCGTACAATTAACACAGGAGCAGCAGAGCAAGCACTCTTAGATATTGGCATAGGACTTGCTCTACAAGGTAAAATACCAGTGTGTTATTCAATTACTCCATTCCTACTTTACAGACCATTTGAAGCAATTAGAACATATATTAACTACGAGAAGATACCAGTTAAACTAATGGGTGGAGGTAGAGGAAAAGATTACTCCCATGATGGAATGAGCCACTGGTCAGAAGACGATAAAGAATTTATGGATCATTTTAAAAACATAAAAGGTTATTATCCTCAGACTAAGGAAGAAATTAACTCTAATTATGTAAAAGAATTATTAACTAACAATAAACCAGTATATATAAACTTATCTCGCTAAATTATGACAGAATTACAATGGCTAAACAATGTAAACGGAGCAGATATTATTAGTAGGATTTAAAAAGATATGATAACACTAGCACTTAATATAATAGCGTTAATTTTCTTACTTTATGTAGGATATATGGCACTGATATTATTAGTTATATTTTTAGGTTGGCTAATTAGTATATTTGAATAATCACCTCTGGAGAGAGTAGAGTAGAGTATGAGTTACGAGATAAAACAATCAATGGCTAGATTTAAAAAGCTACAAAGAAAGTACAAAGCTACTGGAGATGTTACATTAGTAAGAGAGTTATCTAAACTAGATAAATATATATCAGATAATAATATTAAATGGGTAAAGACATACTCTAACTACTTTACTTAGCACTATAATTTTGTTATAAAGACATTATGAAAAAAAAGAAAGAAAAAGACAATACCATACCAGAAGTTAAAAAGGGTAAACAATTAAGCAAAAAACAACTTCAAGAAAATATCAGAGCTTATGTTCCCAGTTTGATTGAAAAGACAGTTTATTTAGCTAATAGTGCAGATAATGATAATGCTAGATTAGGAGCAATAAAACTTCTTCTTTCTAAATGTGTTCCTGATCTCAAAGCAACAGAATTAAGTACAGACGATCAATCTAAGTTTATATTTCAGATTATCAAAGATACTACATTAGAAGATGCAAGAGATAAAAATACCACTAACGATTCTAAACTTCCCAAAACAGGAAACGATATTTCAGAGTCAAGCAAGGTTTAAAATCATAGCAAAAGGCAGGCGTTTCGGATTAACGAGAGGTGCTGCTAATAATTTCATTGAAGAAGCAATTAAGGGAGAGTTTAAACAAGGTCTTTGGGGTGATACTATCAACTCAAATATAGATCGTTATGTTGAGCGTTACTTCTTGCCTCACCTATATAAAATTCCTAGAACGCAATGGCGTTGGAGACAACAATCTAAGGTCTTAGAGATGTTTGATTCTTTTATTGACTTTCGATCTGCTGAACGACCTGAGGGCTGGGAGGGATTCGGATATGATAAAGTTTTCTTAAACGAGGCAGGTATTATTCTTAATGATGATTATCTTTGGAACAACGCTATTAAACCTATGCTTTGGGAATTTAAACCAAAATCAGTTATAGGCGGCACACCTAAAGGTTTGAATTTATTTTATGAATTAGCTCAAAGAGGACAAGATCCTAATCAACCAGATTATGAATATTTTCACTTTACTTCATTTGACAATCCTTATCTGGACCATGACGCATTAGCAGAAGATATGAAGTCTATGCCTCAAGCTGCTATTCAGCAAGAGATTTACGCACAATTTTTAGAGGATTCAGGAGTGGTGTTTAGAGGTGTTAAAGAAGTAATGACATCTAAGGAAGAAGATCCAATCAAAGGTCATACTTACGTTATGGGAGTTGATCTGGCTAAGGTTCAGGACTTTACAGTGATTACAGTTTATGATCGCAAGAAGAATAATCAGGTTTACCAGGAAAGATTTAACATTTTAGATTGGGTACTTCAAAAGAAAAAGATTAAAGAAATTAGTAGAAAGTATAATAATGCTCTAGTCATGCTAGATGCAACAGGACTTGGTGATCCTATCGCAGATGATTTAATTCGGGACAATATACCAGTTGAACCATTTAAACTAACTAATCGGTCTAAAAAAGAACTGATTGAAAAGTTAATCATTTGGATAGAACAAAAAAAGTTTTTCATGCTTCCGTTACAAGAAACGCTTGCAGAATTGGCAAGTTTCACTTATGATGTTACAAACAGAGGTAGGATAACTTATAATGCACCTGCTGGATTTCACGATGATATTGTGATTTCTCATGCACTTGCAATATGGGGTCTTAACCCAGCGGTAGAAGAAGTGAAAACCGAGCCTGTTTCCTTAGTACGTCAAGAGTATTTAAGACAATTAAAAGGAGACGATTATGAAGAAGGCTACTTCTAACGAAGCACTGTTTTTTATTGAAGATCAATTAAATAGATCTCAAATACCATTCTTTTTACTTAGTGAAACAGCTAAACAAGCCAGAGACGGATTTTTGGGTGGATTTGATGGTGACATTACAGTAGGAGTTTTAAAGAAAGACTACACTAAAAGTGGTTCTTCAATCCTTAAAATGTTACTTCCTAGACACACTGATTATGACGATAAACTAATCAAATTAAACTACAATGGAATTAACGTAGAGATTAAGATCATTTATCGTAACTATCAATTCTTTAAGAATACAGATATAGTGATTCATAGTCTCTCAGACTTTTGTTTACCAAACCCTTTTAATAATTATTGGAAATCCAGAAATTTAATACAATGACAGAAATACTACTCACTTTAATTATAATCGCCCTGCTTGGATATCATGCTTGGTATGTCAAAGAACACGACAAACAAACTAATATGTTTACTCGTGCTTTACTATCTAGAGATATAAACGACTTCACTAATTCAGAGATTGTACAAAAGACACCTAATCTTAAAAAGAACGTTGATGATCTTATACCAATTGATGAATTAAGTGATAAACAATTTGAAAAAATTATAAAACAACAGGCTAAATAATGGCAAAAAATACCACATCAAAATTATCAAGTAACTCAGTATATAGAGCAGTTGAAAATCAAATCAATACTTATCAATCTAAACGCAAGGCTTTTGAGCGTAGATGGTATGATAATAACTTTTTTGATGATGGTTTTCACTTTCGTTATTTAAGTAGAAGTACAGGAAAAATCGTTGATCTAAGCTCTAAGTCTAGTGAAACAAGCCCAAAACGAGCCATTCCAAAGGCTAGTAGACAGATCAGGGGTGTTGCTAATTTACTTTTAGGTCTTGATCCACATCCAGTAGTCTATCCAGAAGAAGTAGAACAATCACAATTTGAAGATAACGGACAAGTAAACCAACAGGCTTATGAAGAGGCTCTAGCCTTATCTAAAAAGGTAGCTCAAAAGATAGGTCATTGGATTACTGATGAATGGGATGAACAAGAACTTATTGATAAACTAACCCACATGGTTATTTTAGCTTCTAAGCACGGAATCTCTTATATTCAGATCTTACCAGATCCAATCAAAGAAAAGATTGATACTAGAGTAGCAGATGCTTTTGATATTTATTTAGACGGAACTCTCACCGAGATATACGATTCACCTTCGATTATTAAAGCAAGTCCTACTTTAATTGCAGAGATTAAAGCTAATGAGAACTTTGACGAACTAGCGAGACTTAAGATTAACGCAGACAATGAGTATGCTTCAAGTGAAGTTAAAAAAGCGTATATGAACGCTAGATTCGGAAGTCCAGAAGTAGCTGAACACACTGAAACTCTTATTTTAAAAGAAGCCTTTATTAAAGAATATCTTAGTGATGAAAATAAAAGTCGTGTTCGTAAACTACAAAACGGAGATATTTTAGCTGATAAGAACGATGGTGATATGGTAATGAGACATACTTTTAGTACTTCAAACGGAACTCTGCTAGATGAATATGTTGACCTTCCAGAATACCCTTTCGTAGATTTTAGATTTGAACCAGGAATGATTTACCAAGTACCTCTAATTGAAAGATTTAAAGACGCTAATAAGTCTCTAGATATTGCAATGAGTCGTGTTGAAGGTTTTGCTAATACAATGATTACAGGTATTTATCAGAAGCGTAAAGGAGAAAATTATCAGATCTCTAACATTCCAGGTGGACAAGTTATTGAATACGAAGGTCAGCCACTAATTCAGATGCAACCAACCAGCGTACCAGCTTTTATGTTTAACTATATGCAAATGTTAAACGATAACATTGAAGAACAGGGAGCAAGTGCTTCGGCTCTTGGTCAACTACCTCAAGGTGTTAAATCTGGCATAGCTATCGAATCAATAAAGCAGACTGAATACGCTAATCTTAAAATCCCAACTAACTATTTAAAGAAAACTATTAAAAGAATTACTGAGCGTTTAATTGACGCAGCTTCTAAGTCGTTTATTGATCCAAAGACTGTTTATATCTTAGATGAGGGTGAACCAGATTATTATAAAGTTATAGGACAGAGAGGAGTTGATGCTCGTAAAAAAGCTAATTTACCAGTTCCTCCAAACACTATAACGATTAAGAACAATTACAAGATTAAGATTGAAGTAGAACCTGCTCTTGGATTTACCATGAGTGGTAAAAAAGAAACCATGTTGCAGATTGTACAATTCTTGCAAGGTATGGCTAAAGAAGGCTATCTATCTCAGGATGCAGTCAAAGTCGTAATTAATAAATTCTTATCTACATTCCAATTCGGCTCTACTCAGGAGTTTATGGAAGCTATGGATTCAGGCACACAATCTAATCCTCTAAATGAAGATCAACTTACTCAAATGAAGATTGCAGTAATTGAAGCCATGAAAGACGCAGGAATGGTCGGCAACGATACAAGTGGAGACGATATTACAAAGACTAAGATCGGAGTAGTAGAAGCATTAAAAGATTTAGGAGTTTAATATGAAAATAAATAACGATAATCTACAAAGTTCTATTAAAGTTTCAATGGAAGATGGTCAGTCTGAATACGATAAAAAGAAAATTAAGATCGCTAAGATGCTTGGTGATAATCCCATTGCTAAAAAGATGGAAGAATCAATGGATGAGATAAAAAAAATGGATGAGAGATACGAAGAATGGGAAGCAATACAATGTATTATGTCAGCAGCTAGAGAAGTTTACATGGATAGTGGAGACTTCAAAAAGACTGTATCATCCCTAATAGACGCTCTATCTAAAATATCAAAAGATTCTAAAGAAACTAAACATGACTAAAGTATATTTAAAATATGGATTTATCTTTGAACCTTCTGAAGGTTGGTCAACTCAGACTGAGTTTGAGAATGATCTAGCTTCTTTCTTTAAAGGTAAAGGATTTATACCTGAAATTATTGAAACAGCAGATGGTCAAGAAAACACCCCTATTATTTATTTAAAAAAGGATAATCAGCAAGAAGCGGAAGCTGTAAGTTTTAATGGCAAACCAACAAGCTAGACAAGACGATAGCAGATTTCCAGCGATACTCGCACATTCAAGCGTTACTGATCCTAGTGAAACAAGACGTGTTTTAGCTACTAGTGGAGCATTACACGTGACAGAGAGTAATCTCACAAATGCATTTGATGGAATTACAACAGCAATAAAGACAATTGATTCCGCACACCACGAAATCCACAATGGTGACCACTATAAAGCAGGCTTTCAAGATACCTCAATGGCTACTAACGAGACTATTACGCTTTTATTTGTCACACCAGCTTCTGTAGAATGGGCACATTGGATTTTAACTGCTCAAGCTACCGGTGCAGTGGTTATAGAGCTTTATGAGGGTGCAACTGCAACTGGTGGCACACCAGTCACCAGATTTAATAGAAATAGAAATAGCTTAAATGACTCAACTACTCTGGTTTATCACACGCCAAGTGTCACTGCCGATGGAACTAAGATTGTTGAGAGATGGGTAGGCAATGAAGGTTTTAAGGAAAGTGTTGGTGGTGAAATGAGAGGTGATAGCGAATTTATTCTAAAACAAGACACTAAGTATTTAATCAGACTAACAGCGGTTAGTAATGGCATTAAAGGTGCTATTGGTGGCGATTGGTATGAAAATACTAATGTCACTTAGATTGACAAGTAGTAGCAAAAAGTAAAGTGCCAGTTATTGACTCAATACTCAAAGGTTTCCATAACTTGCCAATTTGACATTATTTAAAATGTGTCATAAACTGAAATTAGCCTAGAAAGGCACACATAGTTACAGAGCTATGACCTAATCGTCATGGCTTTTTTATTATAAAGAACCGTCCTCTGTAGGAGCGGTCTAAGAAAGGAACACTATGTCATTTTTTGGAGATAAAATCGAACCAAAAAAAGAAGATGAGGATATTCAAAAAGAAGAACCTCAGGAAGAAGTACAAAGTATAAAACTGGGAGATCAAGAATACTCACCAGACGAATTAGAGAAACTTGTAAACTTGGGAAAGATTGGCTTAGAGGTTGAAGAAAAATACAACACTAAGATCGATAGAGTTTATCCAGAGTTTACTAAGAAAACTCAACTATTAAAAGAATACGAAGAAAAGTTTGCTGCAATAGAGGAAGAGAGGAGTAGACCAAAACTTCCAGAAAATGAACAGCAAGTAATAGAAGAAGCAAGGACTGCTGCAAGAAAATTAGGTTTAGTTCTTAATGATGACTTTGAAACTAAAAGTCAAGAAAATCTAAACAAGGGTTTTAGAGAACTGTACCTAAGAGAAAGATCTGCTGAAAGATTACTTGAGGAAACAAGTAAACTTGAATCTGAAATAAACGGATCTGATGGCAGACCAAAATTTAAAACAGAAGAAGTCTTGGAGTTTATGCAAGAGAACCCAGGATTTAAAAAGCCAATTGATGCTTATGAGGCTAAATATAAAGCTCAAACAGACGAATGGAGAGCAAACCAGATCGTCAAAGCAAAAAGAGGAATAGTAACAAATAATGATAACCTAGGCGTAGATAAACAACCTACAGATGTAAAGATTACATCTGAAAACTTAGACGCAATGATCAGGGAAAGTTTAAATAGTTAGCCTTTAAAGGATATTATCAATTTGGAACATAATGGAAAGGAGTAAAATTTATGTCAATTTTAATAAGCAATGTTACAAACACGCTTGAGAAAGTAATCCAACCGTTCATTCAGGATAACTTTAACAAGACCACCCCGTTGCTCGATCAAATTAAGAGAAACGATAACGTAGAGTTTTTTAATAATAGCTTCTACGCCCCTATCAGGACTTCACGTCATGGTGGAATCGTCAACTTAGCTAATGATGGCAATAGCCTAGTTAGTGGCTCTTCAGCTACAGGTCAAGCAAGTGTTAGTGTCAAAATCTTAACAGGAACTTTCGATATTTCGAAACTAGTCCTGGACGCAACCAAAACCAGACCAGGTGCAGTGGAAAACCAACTGACCTTTCAGGCAAGAACGTTAAACAATGATTTTGCAAAAGACGTCAACCGTCAGTATTATTCTGATGGTGTCGGTGTTCTAGCTCAAGTAGCAGGTTCTGTAGGTGCAGGTACTTTAAGTGTCATGCTTCCTAATTCCAGTTTGGATGATGGTCGTAGTTTAGACAATTATGGTACTGTAAACGGTGATATCAATCCCGCCAAATATTTACAACCAGGAATGATTTTAGGTATTGGAACAGCCGCAGCCGATCTGGGTACTATAGCTTCTGTCAGTAGTAATACTGTCGTAGTTACTGGTGCTCCAGCAATCGTAGCCAATGATTCGGTTTACCGAGTTGATGGTAGTGGTGAGGGTGCAGGTACAGCCGAAATCCAAGGTTTGAGAGCAGCTTTATCTAGTTCGAATGGTACTAGCGAATACGCTGGTGTAGCTCGTTCTACTTATGGTTGGACTCCTCAATTAGGAACAATAGCCGAAGCCCTAACATTGTCCGCAATGGAAGACTCTTACATATCCGCCAGAGAGTTCGCAATGGCTGGTGATAGATATGCAATTTTTGTCAACAAGACTCTCTACAAGAAATACGGTGATATTCTCACTGCTTTACGTAGAACAGTTAACCAAACCGATTTACTCGGTGGTTGGACTGGTCTTGAGTTCCAGGTGGGCATGGGTAAAGTAGGTGTGTTCTTGGATTATGAAATGCCAGATGGCGAGGTCATGATTGTAAATCTTGATTCTTGGACTGTCTGTGAAGTTTCACCTATGAACTGGGTTGAAGGTCCAGATGGAAAACCGATGGTAAGACGCAGAGATGCAATTACCTATCAAGCTACTATGGTATGGTTTACGAACCTACTCTGTAGAGCTCCAGCTGCAAATGGCCGTTTGACTCAAAAGACTGATTAAACAAGTGGTTTTGGTGGACACTAGAGAGGCAAGTTTTTGCGAATCGATAAGCAAGAATAATACCTTACCACCAAAAACGGGAGACATGGTGGCTCGTGAGGTTCAACCCCTCACACTCCCACACTATGGTACAAGTTACTGAAAAAGATAGATTACGCTTTGGGGCAACACCAGACCCTGATTTTAGCGAAGAAAGAAATAAAAGAATCATTGCAGCTACAATCAAAAACGCAGACAAAAACCTAAAAAGAAAACAGAAACTCTTTGATGAAGGTTTAAGAGATCGAGCAGACATGGTGTATAGCTTCATAAGACATATATCTTCTGGAGGAAAACAAGATAAAACCATAGAACAATACTTAGGTAGAGATAGAATGATGCAGTTAATGGGTGAGGAAAGAGTTCACGAATTACAGCAAATGGCTTCTCTCCAAAGTAAATTATAAAATAAAATGAAAGGAATATATGCCTCTAAAAAGACATTATCCAGACGTAAGATTTAGCGGAAATCAAGTTACACCAGACGAGATGGATCGCTACGAACAATATCAAGTAATTAACCCAGCCATCAGTGCTACCTTCTTCGGAACTGCTACTGCTGGTACAGTTAGTCAAGCAGTAACCGTTGGACTAGGAAACACAGTCGCTGATTATCCACGCAATGTTTTGTGTGCCTTCACAGGTAGTGCAAGTGTTAGTGGAACAATGACTGTAACTGGTAAAGACCAGTTTGGTGCTGCTATTAGTGAATCCTTAGCTTTGGCTCAAGGAACTCAAGAAACCGGTGGCGTTGTTGGTACAAGCGTTTTTGCTGAAGTTAGTGCTTGTAGCGTAGCTATGGGTACTGGTGTTATTGGAACTGGTACAGTTTCTCTTGGTGTAGCTATTGCTACTGGAACTGCTATTTTTGGCTTACCTGCCAAAATTGGTGCAGTAACAGACGTCAAAGCTATCACTTGGTCTGATTCTACTGGAGTTTCAATCCCGATTAATGGTGGAACTGTTGCTTCTAGCACTTATGTTAGTACTTCATCCCATTCATTCAAGGGATCAGCAGCTTTAGCAGGTACAATGACTTATTCAGTCTTGTTTAAACCTTCTTATGTCGCTGAGAGTTTAGCTAAAATGGCTAACTTGTAATTGACTTTTAGTTTAAAAAACTTTAAACTGAGATAAAACCTATTCCTGCGATAGGGAATCTCCCT
>Ga0105050_10008460_pt1 | contig 11865 bp, 15 predicted proteins | sample FRY01_FD_78088 | JGI IMG/M metagenome (GOLD analysis project Ga0105050, IMG submission 78088) | Freshwater microbial communities from Lake Fryxell liftoff mats and glacier meltwater in Antarctica - FRY-01 | ecosystem: Environmental > Aquatic > Freshwater > Ice > Glacier meltwater ... | reverse complement strand
CCATTGTTCTTTACAATCATATAGGTCTAAACCACCCAATCCATAACAAGGATCATTTCCTGCATAGTACCAAGCAAATTGCATTTGACATTCATATTCTTCAAGTCCTACCTTTCCTGCACAGGGATCAGAGAACCACAGTCCTTCAGTTGCAACGACATAATTATTAAAACTAATCCCCACATGCTTATAAGTATCAATTGTTAATTCTGTAAAACTGTAAGAAGCATTAGCACCAGAAAAAGTAAGATTAAATAAATTCTGTGCATTCCCAGGATCAGTAACCAATGACCAGTTTGTCTTTCCAACGAGTTGACTCGCAGCACCAGCACCTGTTTGCAAATCTACATTGCCCACAAGCTCAACTGAAAGCGCAGCAATGTCATTAAGACTTGCACTCTGTGCAACTGTAACTCCATCATCAGCTCCATCGTAGTCAATTCCCTTACCCACAACAGAATCAACAAGGTCTGCAGTAAGCATTGTTCCAGTCGTTGTCCCAACGTTAGCATTAACCGTGGCATCAAAGATTGCTCCAACTCCGCCTGAAGGGTCTTGATTCATATGATAGACAGCTTTAAAGTTACTGTCCCAAACAGATTGAGCCGGAACGCTTCCAGTAAGTCCTACGTAAGTAGTATTATCAGCCTGAAGTGGATCAAAGTAAATATAGAAAGTAGTTGAAATTCCCTTAAAAATTAAAAAGGTTGAAAGACCAACATGGATAAGAGCTTTATTCCCTACTGCATCCCACTTCTCAACATCACAGTAAAGTTGAACCGCTCCGTCATAACTCGTCACTGCAATTTTAAGATAGCTGGCCCCAACATCAGTAAATATAGCTGTCAAGTCTTGATTGCTCTGACCGGCAAGAGCACTAATAATTATTGGAACAGGAAAATGAGTAAGTGTTTCATCAACCTTAGTCAAGTCAACAGTTACTGAAATTCTCTTAGCATATGTTCCAAGCCAGTTAGCCATTACGCATTACCCCAAGCGTAAGCATCTGTATTCATATCAATCACGAACTCATGAAGCCCGTAGTCTTCTCCAAGCGGTTCAATGTTATGACAGTCAAGAAGCTCGACAGTTTTCTTATTCTTATCTCTTTTCGGTGTCAACCCTTTAAATATTCCCTCAAGTGGATAATCAAACTCTTTCATTCTTACCCTCTCTTATTATTTTCTTAGCCGTAATACCTGCTTCAACAAACACTTTATTAATGTCCCAATCACTGTGTTCCGCAGCAACGATGTTAAGCTGCTGGGCCACTACAGGTTGATAAGCAAGCAGTTCGGGATTAGCTGTAAAGAAAGTATCCTTAATCTTGTTGTAGCTGTGTTCATTCTTTATATGATGAATCACGAGAGCAGGAACACTAATAAGAACCTTCCTGGTAATTGCCTCTGTGAAGTCAGCAAGAAAGCTGTTAAACTTTTCAAGACTTCCAAGAATTTCCCACAGTTCTTCTTCAGTTTTAATTTTCATTTATAATACCTATTAAAAAAAGAATATTAAATTCCCGCTTAATGTTTGCGCCTGAGCAGTTTTAACTACCATTGTCCATGATACATTTTTTTGTAGTATAAAAGCTTCATCAAAATCTATTCTCTGACTAATAGCTGCAGCAGTAATATACGCTCTGAACATTAAAGTGCCACCACTTAATCCTGTTATATCTGTAAACTGATGACAAGTTACATCAGCTGCTTTTGCTAATCCTGTGTTTAAGTTCACTGGTACAGGAGCTGTCCCACCAGCAGCCGTCCCTATCATACCATAATAAAAGAGAACTTCATCAGCGGCAGTACCACTTAGCCATAAATGTGATAAGACTAATGGAGTATCACTATTATTTTTAATGTATAATATATTATCTAACGCACCTGCTGCACCCGCCTGCGTAAAAGGAAGAATATAAGCATCCTCATTATTAAATGACGCATGGCCTAATTGCGATTTAATTACTGAATCAGTTTTAATCTTACCCTCAGAATCAATCCTAACTGCATCATTTGTTACTGGATCTCTGAATATCATTTGTTTTCTCCTGTTAACTGTTTATATCATCTAAACTTATTTCAACACCTGTTATTTCAGATAATTGTAAATTCATTATCTTTATTTCTTTTAGTATACTGTTTAACAACTGAGCAGTTTCGGTTTCTCTAACCTGAAAAGGATTATTATGATTTATTAAATCTCCTTCTTCATCAATTATCTTATGCTCATTTATAAAAGTCATATCACCCACCAAGCGATTGCATCGCTAATTAAAGTTATAGAATCCCCAGCATTAAGCGTCTGATAAACCTCACCTTCAATCTCAACAAGTGGTTCAGCCGAGTTAGGTTTCGAAGTCACAATGCCAGTCCCAATATTTTTAATCTCATAAACCCGATCCTTGCCTTTAGTAACTGTGGGCATAAACAAAGTGAATGTTCCACTAGCAAGAATTATATCACTATGTGTTGTAATTGTTCCAGTCGCAGTAAACACCTTTACATTATTACCAGTTGAAATAGTATCTGCAATCACTGCTCCATCAGTAGTAAGTGCACTTTGATACTGTCCTGTGAAGTTACCTGCTAGATCAAGCAACGGAATAGTGTCGTCATAAGAATAAGGTCCCATCCCACCAAGGTAATAATGCTTAACTGTCATAGTTACTCCATAACTCGAGCTTCGTTAGATTCCTCTCGGACCAAGTCAAACTCCACGCTTTGCATTTCAACTTCAATAGCTGCCAGCCAATCCTTTGCACCTTCAGTGTTTCGGTTAAAAGTTTCCACCTGGTAAAGCGCAGCCTTTAGCAACGCATCCGGCATAACAGCTGTCCAATAGTTAGTAGCAGCACTGCCACTCAAATCCACATTACTGAACCGACCAACAACTTCAATGTTACAGGCCACGTCAGTTTTCGGAGCAAATATAATCCCATTGTAGCTTCCGTCGTCATCAGTCTTAACATAGTTAAAGAAAGTCCCGAGGCTTTGAAAGTCAGTGTAATCCGTAGACCTAATCCAAATAGGAGAATAAAACAAAGGCTTTCCACCGTTACTGGCACTTACCAAGCCTGTGTAGTTTTTCTTAATGGTCTTATAAGGATAGCGGGTAAGTTGCCAGCGAGCCTCAGTGTCATTACACCAAACTTCCTCAATAGCCCGACAGTTCTGGAAAGCCAAATACCACGTTCCGGCCACAACCTCTTCAAAAATACTGGCCTTAGTCTTGCTCGTCAGATACTTGCGATCCAGGAACCTCATCCCAGAGTTGATAAAAAAGTCAGCGCCATTGTCAGTATCAAACTCAGCAACTGTTGTTGTCGCCAAGTCATACCGGCCAGAAAGCTTTATAAATTGTTGCCTCACACCAAGTAAGTTCAATCGTCCACCCTCCTGCAATTTTATTGCAATAGGGGGGAAGCCGAAGCCTCCCCGCTATTGCGGTTTAAAGAATGGCACTAACGACTATGGAGTGCCATTGTCACTTCCGAATCCATTCAAATATGCACACTTTGAGGGATGATGAAACTCCATACCAGCCTCAGTAAGAAACTCCTCGTCTGTCCCATCAATTCTGCCACGGCCGGTATTCTGCTTATCAGGATCAGCATAAAAGGTCGTGTCCGTAATAAACCTTTCAACCAAATCCTTTGGCTCAAAAATAATAGCAGTGTTCCGGTTAGTCGCTTCATAGCTAAACAACGGATGAGTCATTAAGTTAACAGTCCCAAACGGTGTTACCCATTCAGTCACATTAATTCCATAAGACTTCGTCGAACGGTTAAACTCAAAGTTTCCATACTCCTTGACTAGTTTGTTAATCTGCAGAAGCACTCCGCTGCCACAAAATCCCAACTTGTCTCCAGAGCCGTAACGAAAAGTCTGCTCAAGAATCGAATCAAGCCATTCTTCACCAGCATCCAACCACGTGGCATTAGTAAAATCAGTTTGAGATGAAAAATCGCTTACAACTCCACCGTTAGTCACGATGTTATAAACTAACCCGCCAGTCGTCCTTTCCGGTTTCCCGTTACTTCCAGCCTCTTCAGTCGGGATTCCCCAAATAAAGGACTTTTCTATCTCAATACCATGAATTTCAAGTGCTTCTTTCTTCATTTTCTTATAAGCATCTCCAGTCCGCAGCGTAGTAAGCCTGGCAGTCCGGGTAATGCTCAATGGAGTTCTCCAAATCTGAGTGTAGTTAAAATACTTAGTCGGATCATAAGCAACAGCATCCGGCATTGCACCACCCTCAGGGTTAATGTTACCAATTACCAGAGCATGGTTGCAAGAATCTAGAAAATTAGTTAAGCTGTTATCATCAGCTTCAAGCAACTTCACAGCCATGTAACTTGATGCACCATTCTTAATCGCAGCAATAACTTTACCACGAACATCAACAGTGTAGTCAGCAGTGTCACGAAGTAGCACTTGATGACCGGCACGGAACTGAGTAGTATCCGCTTCGGCCAGTTTAAAGTAAAGAATTGTCCCAATAACTCCACCACTGGTATAAGCAGCGCTTAATGCTGCGTCAGTGTAACGGCCAGTAATCGTGGCAGATTGTGTCGGCAGACCCTGTGTCCACCATTTAAATTCCGGATCATTTGTCTTTTCTTTGCTCATCTTACTCATAAGAGCAGTCAAAGGCATCATCCCATTCGGATAAAGATACAGAATAGTTTCTCTCCAATCTTTCGGACGCATATCAGAATCAGTCCAATCTCCATTTCCCGTATTGTTACTACTTGCTAAGCAAGCGAGTTGGTCATTTCTGCCAACTTCTCTACGTCACCATAGAGTCCAGAGCACCTCATCACATCCTTAGATGTGTCACCTCTTCCGACTTTATAAAGCATTGATTTAGAGACATAAGGCATAATTAAATCAAAAAACTTATCTTTATCACTATATCTAAGGCCAAGTTCGTGTCCAATAGTTCCATCTTTAAGAACACAACATCTACGAACCCTAAAGATTATTCCCCATTTATCTACTATTCCTTTGGCTAGCATAAGAAGCTCAGCTTTTGAGAATAGCGGCATACTTATAGAAATAGTACTTTTACTTGGAGCAAATCTTCCATCATCCTGATAAAGAACAGCCAGACACGCCGGTGTCATAAGTTTAACAGCGTGTGGTTGTATTACCTTACGTTTGTCTAAATAGACTTGTTTTCTAAGCTTGGTAAATACTGGATGGCATCTAGTCCTTAAGCACCAATTATAATTACCTTGCCCAGAATGATAGTATTTATCTACAGTAACTCCAGTAACAATAGAAATAAAAGCTTCTTTAAATCTAATGTAATCTTCTTGCTTCTCTGAATGAGTAATCTGCATATAAGCATTTATTCCCTTACTTGGTAAAGTAATATTACCGTCTCCAAGGGTCATCCAGGTTAGTAAAGCTATTGTATTATACTTGTCAAACAAATCGTTAATCTCCTTATTAGTCATGCTCGTTACACCTCCTGTATCAGGTTGGCACGGGATTGTCTCGTAAGATATTCCCCGTTTTTAAGTGATTTTAGATACGCCGATATCTTAACGCATCCCTAAAAAAGCAGCAGTCATTTTAAAAATCCTCCAGTTAAAGTTAATTCAAGTTCAAGTTCAGGTTCAAGTTATGTACCTACAACAGTCACACCAGGGCCAAGAGGTTCATATCTTAGATAATGTTTCCAAGTGCCGGTTGTTGGACCAGTAGCAATCACAACAGTAATAATACCTGCATTGACTATAATTCCACGCCCACCCACTGAACCAAGTCCAACCATAACAACTGAAAGATCAGGCGCAGTAGCAAGAGTAGTTTTATTCAGTACAACTCCACCCCCAGCAGCAAAATTTGCTAGTGATGCAGAAGCCCCACTGAATGTGATTGCAGCACCAACAGTAGGATCAGCACTATATTGTAATGTAGATGCAGTTGCATCATTCAACGTAATACAAATAGAAACCAATTCAAGAATCTTAATTGGTCCGCCTGCAATCGTGAATATTGTATTACCATTAGTCATTACGATTGTTGAGCCAGACACAACTGCTGCGTTAGAAGATAATCCACCAACAAGTTGTTTAACGTAAGCCATAATTGACTCAGTAGCACTCACTACCCCGGCAGCAGCCGCATCCGTTTTATTACCGACAACGTCCCGCATCAGCTTATTGGTGGTAGAGTCAGCACCAGCTTTACGGACATCCCTTTTATAACTCTTCATTTCATTCCTCCTCTTGCAATATTATTGCAATAGCATCAAATTTACGCAACACCATCAAAAATCAGAACCCAGGCAGTCGGCCCAGCAAAGATAATGAAATGGTCTCCATTAGCATCCATATCACCGTAAGTTGTAAACACCGCCCCAGTCTCTTTTTCCCACACAGTAACATCCCCGCCATCCGCACCAGTTGGCGCAATGATAAAGTAAAACTGGCCACAAGCCTCAGCCAAGCTCGGCAGCGTCACAATTGCAACTGCATCAGCAGCACTGGAAATAACAGAAAGCACGTTGTCTCCTGGCTTCATGCTGTAAGTTGGTGCAAGCGTTGTCAAAGTCAAAAACTTAGGAATATTCCCCAGTGAATCTGCATCCCCTTTTATAAAAGTTCTTCCACTCATTTTAAAATCCTCCATTAAGCAATTAGATCATCAATATCCTTCTGCACATCATTGCGAAGGTCCTTTACTTTCTGCCTGCTACTTCCCTTGTCAACAAGTGCAGGATTACGTTCACGTTTCACGCCCACAGGTTTTTTAATCCCAAGCGTCTCTCTTGTCCGTTTCTCCGCCTCGACCAGAACCTGCTTAAGTGTCCAATCACCATGCTCACTTACGATCTCATTAGTGATTGCACCAACAGTTTTCCTCACAGGCAACAGGTCTTTGTTCACTCCAAAGAACTCGTCAATCCCCTCCTTCAAAACCATATGTCTTTGGATTTGATCAACAACCACACTTGGAACATTTCCGTTGAACTGTGCTCCAGCGTCAGTCAAAGCCCTGTTATAAACCTTAAGAAGCAACCCGTTCAACTTTGCCTTGTCATTAAGAAACGAATCAATATCATCATCGTCACCAAGGAAAGAAACTTCAGGCTGCGCCTGTAGCTCAACCGGTTTAACTTCCGCCGGTTTTCCTTCCAAAGCATTAATCCTGGCCAACAGAGCTTCGTTCTGTTTCTTACTTAAAGTCAACTCGTCTTCAGGTTCCGGTTCCAGTTCAGCCACTGGTTTCACAATAGGTTCAACAGGTTCTTCAGGCTCAATCCCAGGTTCCAACTCCGGCCCTAGTTCTGGCTCTGGTTCAACCAAAGGCTCTTCTGACCCAACAGGCTCGATTTCCACTACAGGTTTAACAACTATCAGAGGTTCTTCTTTCTTGCTCATTCCAAGAAACTCCCCTACCTCATCGAAAAAACTCATAACTAATCTCCCTCATTTAAAATGTCTTCAGCCACTCCTTCTACTCTCGAGTCTTCCATATCCTCAAGAATAACCCTGGGCATTTCAATAACCCTTCGGATTGTATCTATACATTCCTGAAGTCTTAACACGGACTCGAAATCCTTGGCTATTTCCAAGCCATCTCGCATCTGCTCGACGGCTCCATTAAGTTCAATCTGCATATCAGACCAGACTGAACCACCGATAAAATCTCTTACTGCTCCAGGTGTTGACTTGTAACCTTTCATCACGCCATCCCCCTTAAAGCCGTTTCGTTAATTGGAACTAAGTTGCCCTTCTGAGCTTCACTTGCAACTTGCTCGTCCCCCTGAACTTCAATCTTAATAAAGTCCTGAACATTCTTAGCTCCATTGTTCCGAGCGATGTGGCTGAAGATTCTGGTCATATCAAACTTCTGTTGAAGCTCAGGATTCTTTGCCATAATCTCAAACAACCGTTCCCAAACTGCAGAGTAGTTTCCACCGGGAATACTTCCATCCCGAACAATCACATCATAGTTTACAAGCAAATCAAATGGAGAAACGTTAATCTTGCCCTTGGTTTTCTTAAGTTCCTTAACTCCATACTCCTCAATTAACACGTTCTGCCACCGGCCCGTAATCTTCACAAATTGTTCTTCAGTCATAAGCTGTTTCGTATGCGCACCAAACATAACTCCGATGTCTTGAAAGGCCTGAAGTCCAATAACCTTTGCGATCCGGCCCATCCTAGAAAGATGCCCGCTTTGCGTCCCGCTGAACTCAGCACCAGTCAAACGTTCTGGTCCACCCTGTCTCAACTGTCCCATTGCAGCATCATCAGCCCCGCCAATCTTCTGTTGCCATTGCACTATCCAACTGGAGTCTGCAACATGCTGACGCGTCACGTCAGTTACTGGAAGTTGATAAACAGCATTACGAACAATATCTGGCCGTCCCCAACCAGGCTGACGAATCCGAATCCTCTTTCCAGCCTCTGGTGAATTAATGTCCTTAGAGTTAATCAAATAAGGATCATAAATTAACACGTCATTCATTGTCTTACGAACATTCGCAACGTGCATATTAAACATCCAGTCCAAAACCCTTTGCAATCCATTCAGCATCTCAAGACGTGAGACAGGAATGGCCGAGTATCCATCGAAATCAGGAGCGGCAGCAGCAACAGGAAACATATTATGGTCTAGATCAAGCGGTTTAGCGCGAACTATCACGCTATCAGCAGCAACAGAAAATAGCCATTTCTCTGGATACTCGGACTTACCAATGTTCCACTCACGCGGAATTAACTTAATATACATATTAATAACGTCACAGGGTTTTGTCGCAATCCCTGCACCACGAACAGTCTGACCAACACCACCGTTTGAATGATAACGGTCATAACGTGGACTCTTCCATTTCATCTCACGGTCAGACTTATCATAACCATAGATTGAAGTTGATCGGGAATTCACACTGTTCAAGTAACGAACGTTAAAATAATCTCCGTCGTTTTTCTCCTTCGTCAGAAGATTACTTACATTCGTCCGCTCTACCCAACCAAAAAACTCACCACTTTGAAGCTTATGAATTGGAACGTTTGGATCAGGCAGGGCAAGGTAAGGGTCAATGTTCTCAAGAGCATTTCCCTCGAATAGAATTCCTTCTTCAACCTCTTTAGTCCGTTCCGTGAACAGACCAAACAACCCGCTCGGTGTCTCCTTCATAACAGTTCTGAAACCAAAATCCCTCTTCCAAATTGGAGCAACGAAACCAATACCATAAGAAAGTGAATCCCTTAGCATAGTGTGAATGTCTAGTCCAACCTTGTTCTTTAAACAATGAAGTTCAATAACCTTTTCAAGGAGAATTGCTCCAACCGTGTCTCCCGGCTCAACACCCTCATAACGAAACATCGGATCCTGATAGAATGCTGCGATAAGGTAAGCCAGCAAAGTTTCCATAATAGCATAAGTATTCGGAAACACTATGCTTGTTGGCTTCCTCGGGTCATTGAAGATGATTTCTTTTTCAGCATCATCCGCCGGAATATAAGCCGTAAGCGTTCGGTCTATCTCATTCCACGAACTAAACCTACTTGAGATGTTCCCAGCAGCCTCTTGTGCGTAAGGCATAATCAGGCCCAGAATCTTTTTATGTAATGCTCCTTTCGGATCAAGATCAAGCTCAAAAGGATAGTCATAATCAAACTGAGTCTTTGAAAAATCTATGTTCTGTGGCAACTGGTTTCCTGTAATTATAACGCCCATTATTAGTTCCTTTAAACAAAACAGAATTCTTGATCTGGTTGATCAAAATCTTCTTCAGTTAATGATTTAAATTCTTCTTCATCACTTTCCGGCCCATAATCTTCCGGATCGAAGAAGTATGCAAACTGATCCATCAGTGGCATCAAGTGGCTTAAGCCATCCATAACGTCCCATAGCTTGCTTCGCGGGAACATAAGGAGTTGACTCTCAAGTTTCTGACAAGATTCCTTATTATGGTAAATGAATCCCATCTTATAATAAGGTCCGAGTGCTGCAACACGTTTCGGCTTGTTACTCTTACTGGCCGAAATAGAATAATAAATTGGAACACTCATTCCACTCTTAATCCTTGTCCGCATAATATTCTCAATAGGTTGGCTTATCCACCGGTCAATCCCCGTAGTTTCAACCCCAAGCACCACAGCCCGATAAGTTTGGCACTGTGCAAACATATTCTCAAGCAATTCGTCTGGTTCCATCTTACCAGCCACCACGTTCCGAACAAAGATCTTTCGACTTTGCCTGTGAATCCCAACTACAATCACGGCGGAATCAGCACTTGAAAGTTTAACTGTTTTGGCCGGATCAACAATTACGAGATTCGTGATCTCACGCTCTGGAATCCGTTCTGGTTCTTTCGTTCCATCTGTGTAGACCAGTAACGTTCCACCACCTTCAACATAATACTTAAAATATTCGGCCCGAAAGACTGCATCCTCTTGAGAGATTGGTAAGTTCCTGAACTCCCGATAAAAGACATCCAAAAGCCCCTTTTCTTTATGGCTTGCATGTTCAGCTTTAATCTCCTCAGTTGAGATGAACTCAGGAGCATTCGAGTTAAGTTCATCGTCGCAGAGTTCCAGCCGGATACTTTCCCAGTCACTGGAATCAAGCAGTTTCTGAAGCAACGAGTCCTCGTGTTTCAAAGTGTCTATGTAGATTGTCCGCCAGTTCTTATCTACCCGACTCACAGCTTTCATAAAATCAGCAAAGAACTTAACCTCCAGTTTTAACCGAAGTTCTTCATTAAGTACTTCATCTGCATCTTCAAAATCATCAAATATGAAGAGGTCTGGCCGAGCATTTCGGTAAAGGATTCCACGAATAGCCTGATTAGCACCCCTAGGATAAACCAACGTTCCAAGAGAATTCTCATTAAACCGTGCGATCCAACTCTTCTTAGAAAATGAACTATCTACACCCTCACCACTTGAAGTCTTAACCTGGCCAAATACCTGTCGAATCAACAGATTTGCTGATAGTTCAATCTTAAGGTTCTCAGTTTGCAAGAGTGACGAGTCAAAACTCTTGCTGACATAAGGAAGAAAACGTGAATCCTCAAAAACAATATTCTTTGCAGCCAACGCCAGCCCAACGATTGAAGTCTTACCAATCCCACGAGGTGCAGCAATAGCAATCCTTTGTGCGCCAGAATCAATAATATCAAAGATATCATCATGGAGTTTTGAGAACTTGGCACTGAAACGTTCGGGAAAAAAGACTTTCGCAAATACCTTAGTCGAGCGATAGCTCTCAATCAAGATATCTTGAAACTCTGAATCCTTAATCGTTAAAGCATGTTGTTCAACAAAGTTCACGTTTACTCCCCTTCTGCAATATTATTGCGATAGTTTCATTTACCAATAAGCTTGGTCTTACCATATTCCCTAGCACCAACATATCCAAGATAGCCCGCCCCAAACACTGCCCAAAGCCCCTCTGGAATTGCTGCAAGCCAAGCCTGCATACCAGCAGCAATTTGAGTTGCTATCTCAGGCCGGAAGGCGGACAAAACTCCTATTGGAATAGACGCCAAAATCAACAGATACATGACATAAAGAAAACTCGGCCTAGCCCGTGAAGTCCAAGGATCACTTGACTTCGCCTCGGCAAGAATTGCACTCAGTTGATTCTCTTGTGCACGAAACTCTCCATCCTGAGCCATCTTAAGAGCTTGAAGCTTAAACTGTTCCTTGTCCTTTGCATCCACAAAGAACTTGTCTGCGACAACATCAACTGCTCCAAGAACTGCTTTACCTATCCCAAGAAAGTCCATCATCATCAGTCTCCTTCAAGCATTTTAATAAGCTTCTCGGCCCGGCCAGACACCTGTGTGTACCACACGGAATCTTTCATCTGTTTAATCATTTCTTCCATATTT
>Ga0105050_10008452_pt1 | contig 11872 bp, 10 predicted proteins | sample FRY01_FD_78088 | JGI IMG/M metagenome (GOLD analysis project Ga0105050, IMG submission 78088) | Freshwater microbial communities from Lake Fryxell liftoff mats and glacier meltwater in Antarctica - FRY-01 | ecosystem: Environmental > Aquatic > Freshwater > Ice > Glacier meltwater ... | reverse complement strand
TGATATCAGACAAAGCTAACAGCCAACAAATAATAGCTCTGTCAGTTAAAACTTATCCTTCAAAATCCACCTTCCATATCTTCAGCAATTTATCATCTCCAACCGAAATGAGTTGATCGTTTAGCGGTTCCCAAATTACTTTATTAATGGATAAGCGATGTGCATTATATCCTTTTTCAATGCTGATAGTTTTCTTTAGGGTATAGTTTTCAGTTTCCCAGATCTTGATGCTTTTATCTCTGCTTGCAGTGGCCATTAAAGGCATATTCTGGTGAAAGGCGATGCTGTAAATCGAAAATAAATGAGCAGGAATGGTCTGGGTCAATGAATAGTCGGAAGTGCTCCATATCTTTAACTGAGCATCCCTGCTTCCTGATAAGAGATGTTTCCCATCCGGTGAATACTGGATCGAACTGATGGGCATAGTATGCTGATCAATGATATGAATCAGACTATAATCTTCCAGATTTTAGATACTGATGGTATTGTCCTTACAACCGAAAGCAACTGTTCTTTCATCGGGGCTGATACTAATCACTCTAACTGTTTCTGATGAAACTTTGAATGAAAATATCAGTTTCAGGCTTACAATATCCCAAATACTAACAGTTCCATCTTCAGATGAAATAATCAGTTCATTTTTAGAGGGTACTGATTTGATATCAAACACCGGAAGAGTATGGTATTCTAATACACCCACAATTTTTTGTTCATCAAAGTTGAAAACATCTACCTGACCACTCCGTTCACCAGCCAAAAGTAGGGGAGCAGAAACCGGGCAATGAAGGCTGTAGACCGATGATTTTACAGGGAAAATTACCTTGATGAAGCCCGGGGTTTTTACATTCCATTCCACAACCCCTTTATCATTTCCTCCTGTAAAGACTATCCCCGCTTTTTGAGAATTCTCCAGAGTAAAAATAGGATTTTGATGTCCGGATAGGGTGGCTGTATTTTCAATCTGGATCATATTCGGTTTGTAAACAAAAAACTATTTTCCCGAATGTCTGCCTTCCAGGTTTAGGGCAATTTTTTCCAGACTGACATTCTTCTCTTTCAATAGTACCAGAAGGTGAAACATTAGATCAGAAGCCTCATTGATAAAATCATACTCTGTTTCGTTCAGAGCAGCAATCACGGTTTCAATACCCTCTTCACCAACCTTTTGTGCAATTTTATTCAATCCTTTATTACGAAGCTTGTTTACGTATGACCCTTCGATTGGGTTTGCATAACGATCTCCAATAATTTTCTCCAGTTCAAAAATAAAATTCTGATTATAGGCTGTGTCAAAACAACTTCTGTTGCCTTTGTGACAGGTTGGCCCAACCGGATTTACCTTGATCAGCAGGGTGTCATTATCGCAGTCCTCTCTGATTGATACCACATTAAGAAAGTTTCCACTCTCTTCACCTTTTGTCCATAAGCGGTTTTTCTTCCTTGAAAAAAAAGTAACCTTATTTTCAGACACTGTTTTTTGATATGCTTCTGCATTCATATAGCCAAGCATAAGCACTTCCAATGTTTGCTCATCCTGAATAATCACAGGTACCAGGCCTTCCCCTTTATTGAAATCAATTGTCATTTTCTTTTTCCGAACTTATAATCTAACCTCGATGTTATTTAGCTGCAGTGCTTTCTTCAGGTCAGGGATCAGAATTTCACCGTAATGAAAAACTGAAGCCGCGAGTGCTGCATCAGCATTGCTTAATTTGAACACATCTACAAAGTCCTGCATATTGCCGGCACCGCCTGATGCAATTAAAGGAATTCTTAGCGTATCATTTATTTTCTTTAGCAGACCATTGTCAAAACCCGCTTTTGTGCCATCATGATCCATAGAAGTAAGAAGTATTTCTCCTGCTCCTCTGCTTTCTGCTTCTCTGATCCAGTCTTCAGTTTCAATATCTGTTGCAATTCGACCTCCATTCAGGTGGACATAGTTTTTACCATTGATGTATTTGGTGTCAATAGCTACTACTACGAATTGCTTTCCAAATGCCATTGCGAGTTCATCAATGAAGGCTGGGTTTCTAACAACCGCAGAATTGACAGAGATCTTGTCCGCTCCCGAATTAAGAAGTATGTCGGCATCAGAGAGCTCATTTATACCCCCGCCTATGGTAAATGGTATGTTAACTTGTCTGGCAACAGCTTTAACAAGTTCAACAATTGTTTTTCGTCGTTCATGAGTTGCGGTTATATCCAGAAAAACAAGTTCATCAGCACCCTGTCGGGAATACTGATAGGCAAGTTCAACAGGATCTCCTGCATCCCTCAAAGCCACAAAATTGACACCCTTAACTGTACGACCGTCCTTTACATCCAAGCAAGGTATGATTCGCTTTGCCAGATCATTGCCGGCCTTAATTGCTTCAGTTTGTTGGCTTGTGGATTCCAAAACTTAGATAAATATATGTCCCGAATTCAAACGGGCATTTGATCGTAAAAACGATTTGATTAATTGAAAGCCTGTTATCAGGCCAATTTCCTTGGTTCCTATAGAAATTCAGAATCTTAGAAACTGATCAGCGCTTTCAGATTCCAGTCCTTGATCTCTTGAATTGAAATTCTTTCTTCATAGATTGCCTTTCCAACAACACATGATTCTACTTTGATCTTCTGCAGATCTTCAATATCCTTCATTGAACTTATTCCACCTGAAGCAATCAGTTTAATGAAAGGAGAGTGTTCAAGAAGCTTCTTGTAAAGACTTACTCCTACACCTCCCAGTTTACCATCTTTGTCAATATCAGTACATAGAAATCTGAAAAAACCAAGATTTAAACATTTATCAACATAATCCATCAGCTTAATCGGAGAACTTTCCATCCATCCTGAATATTTGATTACTTCATCAAGTACATCAATAGCTAAAACAACCTGATCTTGACATTTTTCCTTACCGCAAACTTCCTGACTTAATTCCTGAAGGAAATTTACATTTGTAATTGCCTGTGTTCCAACTATAACGCGGTGGACACCGGCATCAATCAGTTCTTTAACTTTATCGAGGCTTCTGATACCACCACCGTACTGGATTTTAATACTGGTCTTATGAATAATATCAAACAAATATTTCTGATTGCTAAAATCTCCCTTGGCTCCGTTAAGATCAATGATATGAATGAACTCGGTACCATTAGATTTGTATTTTTCAATCATCTCTTCGAGGGTAACATCATAAAATGTTGCCTGTTCGTAGTCACCTTCGCGTAAACGGACAACTTTTCCGTTTAAAATATCAATTGCTGGAATTATATACATGAGTTTATGCTAAGTGTGCAAAATTTTTCAATAATTGTTCGCCGGCTATACCGGATTTTTCCGGATGAAACTGAACGCCATAAAAGTTATCTTTCTGTATCACAGCAGAGAATTTTATTCCGTATTCTGCTAAAGCAATCGTAAAAATAGAATTAAATTCTATAAAATAAGAGTGAACGAAATAAAAATGAGTTCCCGGTGCAATCTCACTGAACAAAGAATCATTGGATGAATGAAATACTTTATTCCATCCGGTATGCGGTACCTTAACGTTTAATTTATCGCTAAAAAGTCTGGTTTTCAATGGAATTATTCCAATAAGTGCAGAATCTCCTTCTTCAGAATGTGTAGTTAACAATTGCATTCCCACACATATTCCAAGAACAGGTTTCCTAAGCGCAGTTATGGCCGGTACTAGTCCTGTATCCTCCAACTTTTTCATTGCAGAACCCGCATGACCTACGCCTGGGATAATATAGCGATCATATTTTTCAAAGTCTTCAGCTGTTTTAATCATTCCGTAACTTAAATTCAAGCGATCAAGTGCAGCTGTTAACGAAAAAATATTCCCCGCTCCATAATTAACAATACCGATCATAATACTCCTTTAGTACTTGGTAATTCTGTTCCGGTAATTTGAATTGCTTGCTTAATACTCTTTGCAAGGGCTTTAAAGCTGGCTTCAATCATGTGGTGGGTATTGCTCCCATCTATAATCTTTAAGTTTAAATTCATTCCGGCATGCTCGGAAAATGATTTCATCCAATGTTCAAACATCTCAGTCGGGAAATCACCAACATACTCCCGGTCGAATTTACCTTCATAAATAAAATATGCGCGGTCAGAGAAATCAATGGCACATTGAACCAAGGCTTCATCCATTGGTAAGAGAAATCCATAACGCTCAATTCCGCGTTTATCACCTAATGCTTGTTTAAAGGCTTTTCCCAACGCAATCGCACTGTCTTCGATAGTATGGTGTTCATCAATTTCAAGGTCACCTTCCACAGTCAGGCTCAGGTTAACACCCGAGTGCTTTGCCAGTTGATCGAGCATATGATCATAGAATTTGAGTCCTGTATCAATCTTATGTTCGCCATTCCCATCCAGATTAAGACTAAGTCTGATCTTCGTTTCCTTAGTATTGCGTTCCAGTTCAACCAGCCTGTCTTTTTTGGCTGTGAGGAATTTGCAGATCTCCGGCCAGCTGTGGCTATTTAGAGCTGTATTTGCCAAATTTTGGTCTGAATAAAATATAGCTTTACAACCTAGGTTTACAGCAAGCTGAACATCTGATTCCCTATCGCCTATGGTATAGGAATTATGAAGGTCAATTAGATTGGATATCAGGTAATTAGTTAATAACCCGGTATTTGGTTTTCGATTCGGACTTATATCTTCCGGAAATGAATCATCGATAAAAATTTCTGCAAACTTTATACCTTCATTCGTTAGAACCTTCAGCATCTTCTGATGTGGTTTCTGAAAATCTTCCTCAGGGAAACTGCTGGTGCCTCTTCCGTCCTGATTAGTAACCATCACCAATTCATAGCCAAAATCCTGAAGCTTTTTCAGAGATGAAATCACAAAGGGCAGAAATTCTAGCTTTTCCAGGCTATCAACCTGCAAATCGATAGGAGGTTCGGCAATCATGGTGCCATCGCGGTCTATAAACAATACCTTCTTCATAATTTATTAGATTCCTGAAAGGTTTTTAATGCGTTTAATAATATTATATTTTCTTTCGGAGTGCCGATTGTTATCCTTAAACTATTTTCACAAAGTTCAACTTTTGAACGATCGCGCACAATGATTCCGTATTTAACAAGGTATTGATAGATTCCCTTTGGATCAGTCGTTTTGACCAAGATAAAATTAGCATCTGAAGGGTATATTTTAATAACAATATCCAATAATGCTAAATCTTTCACGAGTTTTTCACGTTCATCAACAGTTTTTTTGATCCATTCATTGACTTGGTCTACGTTTTGCAATGCTTCGAGTGCAAGCTTCTGGGATGCTTCATTTATATTGTAAGGTGGTTTTACTTTATTGAAAACTTCAATAATTTCTTCACTAGCGAAGGCCATACCAACACGTAAACCGGCGAGTCCCCAAGCTTTAGAAAGCGTTTGTAAAACCACAAGGTTAGGATATTCGGTTAATTCTTGTATAAAGGTCTTTTGCCTGCTGAAATTAATATAGGCCTCATCAATCACAACTAGTCCGCTGAAATTGACCAGAATTGTTTCAATATCCTGTCGATCTATGGAGTTTCCGGTTGGATTATTAGGTGAGCAAATGAAAATAATCTTTGTATGTTCATCAATTGCCTCAGAAATGCCTTCCATGTCAAGCTGATAATCAGTTTTTAGTTTGATTTTTCGAATTTCTATATCGTTGATATTTGCCGATACTTCATACATGCCATAGGTTGGAGGAAGAGTAATCACGTTATCAATTCCGGGATTGCAAAAAGCACGGAAAAGTATGTCAATCGCTTCGTCACTGCCATTCCCTAGAAAAATATTTTGAGACGGCATACCTTTAATTTCTGTCAGCCGCTGCTTGACTTTGAACTGCAAAGGATCAGGATAGCGATTATAGCTTTCTGCCAGTGGTGAGCCGAAGCTATTTTCATTGGCATCCAGATAAACAGAAGCCTCTCCCTTAAATTCATCTCTAGCAGATGAATAGGGTATAAGCTCCTTTATGTTTTTACGAAGTATTGTATCTATGTTGAACATCGTATGTTTTTTTTAATTGCCGGTATTTGATTATTCTCGGCTATCTTTCAAGCGTACGCTCACTGCGTTTTTATGTGCCTGTAAGCCCTCAAGCGATGCCAGAATTTCTACGGCAGGGCCGAGGTTTCTTATACCCTCATTACTTATGTGCTGGAAAGTAATCTTTTTTACAAATGAATCTACAGAAACACCTGAATATGCTTTTGCATAGGAGCTGGTTGGCAGGGTATGGTTTGTTCCTGAAGCATAATCACCAGCACTTTCAGGAGTAAGATGCCCAAGAAATACCGAACCTGCATTAATAATATCATCACTAATAGTTTCCCATTGATCCGTCGCTAGAATCAAGTGCTCGGGTGCATAGATATTACTGAAGGACATTGCTTCCTTTAAATTCGAACAAAGTACAACATAAGAGTTGGCCATGGCTTTTGCAGCAATCTCGGCTCTCGGAAGTAATTCAAGCTGTTTTTTCAGTTCAATTAATGTTTCTTCAATGATTTTTGCAGAATCTGAAACTAGTACTGCCTGACTATCACTACCATGTTCAGCCTGAGCCAGTAAATCAGCAGCAACATATTCAGCATTGGCTGTTTCATCCGCTATAATAAGAACCTCAGATGGACCTGCAGGCATATCTATTGCAGTCTGACTTTCAGATTGAATAATAGTTTTCGCCTTGGTTACGTACTGATTTCCCGGACCAAAAATCTTATTAACTTTTGTGATGCTTTCTGTGCCATAAGCCATTGCAGCCACTGCCTGAGCTCCTCCGGCAAGGTAAATTCGATCAATATTTAGCAGTTCGGCACAATAGGCCAAATAAGCATTTACTTTTCCGTTTTTCTGCGGCGGTGAACACACAATAATTTCTTTACATCCGGCAATCCTTGCAGGTATCCCAAGCATTAAAAAGGTGCTTGGTAAAACTGCTGTTCCACCTGGAATATAGAGCCCTACTTTTTCAATTGCCCTTAACTCCCGCCAGCAGACCACACCCTTTGATGTTTCTATCTTTTCTTCGGTGTGTAACTGTGCAGCATGAAATTTCCATATATTATCGTATGCAAGTTTCAAAGCCTGTTTTGCCTGTTCAGAAGCTCCTGCAGCAATTTTTCTGATTTCCTCTTTGTCGATAAAGAGTTTGTTGAGTGTGATACCGTCAAACTTTTCGGCAAATGCTATCAAGGCACTGTCGCCATTAAGTTTAACTTCATCAATGATCTCTGTTACCGATACTCGGATATAATTATTGGAATCTATATTGCGTTTGCAAAGATCTTCAACAGCTTTATCGCTCAGGTCCTTAAAATTATAGACTTTCAACATGGCAAAACTTTTATAAGATGATTTTTTCGATAGGCATCACAACAATACCCTGGGCACCTGCACTTTTCAATAGACTAATCTTTTCCCAAAAATCGCGCTCAGGAATTACCGTATGAACAGCTACCCATCCGTTTTCAGCCAATGGTACAACTGTAGGACTTTTTACCCCCGGCAGGAGTTCCAGAATGAGATCCAGGTTTTTAGACTCTGCATTTAGAACAACATATTTGGTTTCTTTTGCTCTAAGAACCGATTGGATTCTTTGAATGAGTTCAATAACGAGAGGTTCAACCTCAATTCCATTTCTTCCAATCAATACCGCTTCAGACTTCATCACTTCAGCAAATGGCTTTAGTCCGTTACTTTTAAGCGTACCGCCTGTTGATACAATATCAAAAATAGCATCACTTAAGCCCAAACCCGGAGCAATTTCAACTGAACCAGAAATGGTTCTGATATCAGCTATAATATTATTCTTATCCAGAAAATTTTTCAGAATTACAGGATAGGAGGTCGCAATTGATTTTCCATTCAGATCAGCAACATTTTCAATTGTGCTGTGTGTTTGTACTGCAAGTTTTAAAGTACACTTACCAAATCCAAGCAATTGCAAGAAGCTCACATCAACCCCTGTTTCACTGATCACATTTTCGCCTACAATTCCCAGATCGGCAATACCATCCTGAACATATTCAGGAATATCATCGTCACGAAGGAATAGTATTTCAAGCGGGAAATTCGATACAGTGGATATAAGGGAACTTTTATAATTTTCGAAACTTAATCCGCAATTTTTGAGAAGTTCAACCGATTTTTCGTTTAATCTACCAGATTTCTGGATAGCTATTTTAAGAGTTTTCAAATTGTATGTTTTAATCAGACCAAAAAATTATTAAGAAACAGTTTCACGTAGAAACGTATATTGCTTTACATCGCCGCAAAGCGATGATGGAAATGTACGTGATGTGTGAAAACAATAATCATAATATTTGGCCCAAATAGCTTGGGAGGCGAGCAAATATAATGATTGGATATGGGAATTAAAAATTTTATATGAGTTGCCGGTTTTCGGTTGTCAGTTGCCTGTGTGTGCATTGTGCATGCCTGAATAGCCTTGACCGATTTAAGTCAACTGTAAGTTAATTGTTGTTGTTGTAATTTTTCTTTTTTTGCTTCTTTTTTTCTTTTGTTAATAAGTGTTATTTCTGTTGATAATCTAAGATCCAGACTTTCATTGTCATCCCTGCTTACCTGTAGGCAATCCGACGCAGGAGTGACCTCGCAGCAGGATCCCCCCCCCCCCCTCTGTTAGACTCAATTTTCAATTGAACTCAAATCCTTAGGCACCATGCTTGTCCCCCTCTGGAGGGGGCTAGGGGGGAGGATATACCATTAAATCCTTCCCCTACCATCGCTCAGGGCTTAGGCATCCCCCTCTCCAAAGGAGTCCTTTGGACCAGAGGGGGATATGAACGATTCTGCTTCTGTTGTCTGTTACCTAGTAGTTCATCTTGTTGATTCTCAATACTTGGATATGTAATCAGTTGTGGGTTATCTGTTGTTTGATTGAAAGGCTGCCAACATAAAATTAGTACTTCAATACCCCATCGGGCCGTCATCCCGAATCCGCCCTTCGCGGAGAGGGATCTGTTCCAACCAGCACAATTCTATTATCAGTTATCTGAACTAAAGCTGCTAATTTCAAATGAAACTCTAATAAATCTAGCTACTCAATACTAACTTCCCAATACTAAATTTCAAATCCCCTTTCACAGCACATAAATTATAGTTAAATTTGGTTCTTAATGAGATTCCTGTCGCCCGGATTTTTATTTGCCCTACTGACAATCGCCATACCTGTCATTATACATCTTTTTAATTTCAGGAAGTTTAAGAAAGTATATTTCAGCAATGTTCGTTTTTTAAAGAACGTGCAGGTCCAGACTTCTTCGAGGCAACATCTTAAAGACAGACTGATACTTGCCACACGTGTCTTAGGTATTAGTTTTCTGGTTTTCGCATTTGCACGCCCTTTTATCCCATCGGCAGAACAGCAAAATACCACTCAGCGAGAGGTTTTGAGCATTTATATTGACAATTCCTACAGTATGGAGACTGTTAATAAAGAAGGAACTCTACTTGACGAGGCGAAAAGAAGAGCCAGGGAAATCGCATCCGCCTATAGTTTAAACGATAAATTTCAGCTTCTTACAAATGATTTTGAAGGTAAATACCAAAGGCTACTTAGCTTAGACGAATTTCAAATTGCTGTTAATGAATTGAGCATTAGTTCATCCAATCGGAAATTAGACCAAATAATTATACGGCAAAAGGATGTATTTCTAAAGGAGCCAAACTCCCGAAAAACAATTTATCTCATTTCTGATTTTCAGAAAAATATGCTGCCTGCAGCTAGCATTTCACCTGATAGTACGGTAAGAACACGTCTTATAAGATTAAATTCTAATTCCCAAGCCAATATTTCTGTAGATTCAGTTTGGTTTAATTCAGCGATTCATAAACCAAGCGAATCTGAGAAGCTTATGATCAGGCTTCGAAATAATTCGGATGAAGAGGCCATAAATATTCCTCTAAAATTGACTGTCAATAAGCTTCAAAAGGCCATTGCTAGTATGACCATTAAGCCGAGGAGCACCGAGATTGACACTTTAACATTCAGTGGATTATCCGCCGGTTGGCAGGAAGCAGAATTAGAAATTACCGACTTTCCTGTAGTATTTGATGATAAATTCTATTTCAGTTTTAAAGTTCAGCAATCTCTTCCCTTGCTTATTATAAATGGGAGCACTGAAAACGAGTATTTGAATTCGGTCTATCGCTCAGATTCTTTTTTTAAAGTAGCCAACATTGGGGCAGGTAATATTAATTACTCAGGATTGGCAAATTATCCACTAATTATTCTGAATGAGGTCCCAGCTTTCAGCGATGGATTGGTTCAGCAATTGAACAATTATGTTTGCAGAGGAGGAAGTCTGATCGTGTTCCCTGATCTTGGAAACAATCAGTCCGCTTTAAAGAACTTTCTTTCTTCGGTCGGTACAGATGTTCCAGTCCAGGTTATAACAGCTGAGAATAAAGTTTCAATAATAAATCTTGAACATCCCGTATTCCAAGGTGTTTTTGAAAATATTCCAAAACAAATGGATCTTCCTGCGCTAAAAAAGTACATTCAATACAGTTCGGAGAATAATAAAAACCGACAAAATCTACTCGAAATGCCCGGTAAAACTTCATTTTTTAGCGAATATAGAATTGGTTTAGGAAAAATATATCTTTCGGCAGTACCATTGAGTTCAGAAACAAGTAATTTTGCCAGACATTCAGTATTTGTGCCTATCATGTACCAGACTGCACTTTTATCTCTGCGGGATCAGAACTTGTTTTATAAATTAAACAGGGATCAGCAGATTGAATTACCAAAAATCTCTTTAAACTCAAATCAAACACTTAAGTTGAGAAAAGAGAAGTTTGTAACAATACCTGATCTGAGACAAAATGAGCATTTATCTCAACTTTATATTGCCGATCAGATAAAGCAAGCCGGAAATTTCCAGTTATTAAAAAATGATAGTTTGATGGCAGTTCTGTCCTTTAATGAAGCAGGTTCAGAGTCAGATTTGAGCTATGCAAGTGATGAACAGATCCGAGAAATATTCCCTAAGCAAAAAATTGAAATTTTGAATTCAGAACCTGGTTCCTTGACTAATGCTGTAAAATCTATTAATCAAGGAACTTCTTTATGGAAAGTTTGTCTGATATTGGCCTTAGTTTTTTTTGCTGCAGAGATTTTGCTCATCCGTTTTTACAAAAAGATTCAAATTAAACCGTTAAACAATTGAAGAATTTATTAATTCAGTCTGCAAAAATTTTAGATCATCAAAGTCCTTTCAATGCGAAAATTGTCGATGTTTTGGTCATTGATGGAATTATTGCTGAAATTGGGAAGAAGATCAATGTGTTTGATAAGAACACAGTCGTTATTTCTGCAAAGGGACAAGCGTTATCTCCGGGATTTTTTGATCTCAATGTGAATTTTGGAGAACCTGGGCTCGAAACCAAGGAGGACATGGGCACGGGTTGTATGACAGCGGCTGCGGGCGGCTTTACAGGCCTAGCTTTGATGCCGAATACTCAGCCGCCAATTCATTCAAAGGCAGAAGTTTCTTACCTGATCAGTAAATCCAAAAATAATTTGGTAGACATCTACCCTCTGGGTTGTATAAGTCATAACAGAGAAGGCAAAGAACTTGCAGAAATGTATGATATGCAGCAATCAGGCGCCATTGCATTTACAGATGGCAATAGACCTGTATTAAATGCAGGTTTGATGAGTAGGGCTTTATTGTATACGAAATCATTTAACGGACTTATTCTCTCATATGCGGAGGATCAGGATATTGCAGGTAAGGCGAAAATGAATGAAGGGTTGATGAGCACCTATCTAGGGATGAAAGGAAATCCTTCTCTCGCCGAAGAATTGATGGTTTCGCGGGACCTTTATCTTGCAG
>Ga0105050_10008450_pt1 | contig 11874 bp, 15 predicted proteins | sample FRY01_FD_78088 | JGI IMG/M metagenome (GOLD analysis project Ga0105050, IMG submission 78088) | Freshwater microbial communities from Lake Fryxell liftoff mats and glacier meltwater in Antarctica - FRY-01 | ecosystem: Environmental > Aquatic > Freshwater > Ice > Glacier meltwater ... | reverse complement strand
GAAACTACAAAGAATCGTGGCGGCGAAGAACTTTAAAAAGTCTTCTGGTGCGCCGCGGAGCACAGAACTCTGGATGCCGATTTGCTGTATTAGTTTCTCAAATCCGAAGAAGAAGCAATCTGATGCGAAGGGAGTGAATGTGAACAAACCAGCATTGTATATTCATCCCGCGAGGTGCTGATGGTGACAGGATACAAGAACCACTCTAAACAAATTCACGCTTGGCAGATGAGCATTTACACTTATCCAAAGCTGGATTTTTCCCCATGTGGCCCTGAAATCTATGTTATCCCAAACAGGCAGTGTATGGGATCAGGTTGACACACAGGGCTTGTACTTGATCCAGCACCTTGCGGTACGAATAGGCGTATTTGTCAGTTACTAGGTCATTCTTGTCCGTGAGCGCCACGATGTGAACCGTACCGTCAAGGTGATAAACGTAGTAAGTGCCGCCAAATTGCGCCGCCGCCAAGCTTGTACCTTGCATATAATAGCGCTGGATTCAACCGATGGCGTTGGCTTGAGTCAAGTAAGAGGCCAGTGCGTTCAAAACTGACAACGGTTTTTACTCTGACCCCAAACAACCTCCAAACAACCATTGCGCCACAGGTAGGCTGGCGCTTTCCGTTTTGATGTTTGTCAGGTACCCTTCTGGTATTCGAGCGAATCGAGCTTGCTCATCATTACTCATCTAACACTAGCGTACCCTGCGATGAACACACACCAATCGGCATTAAGTGCGTATGCGGCTGAAAAACAACGCATGGATAGTCCAGGCCGGTCAATCTTCGGCAATATCGCAGAATGCATCCGACAACATCTGGCGACTCTATCTTGTGATAACACCGTGAGCGAGTCGCGCGCTCATGTTTAGCACGGCACAAGTTCTTGCTCTGCTTGCCGCGGTGGGTATGTTTATTTTTAGCGCCTATATGTATCTCAATACGGGCGACTGGGTGGCGTCTGTTTTTGCGTTGGGTAGTTTGTGTTATTTTGTTTTTTTCCTCCTTATTTATAAACGGAACAATCCATGACACGCATGCTATTGCGCAATGCAGTGCTGATTTTTTTAGGTTTTTCTTTTCTGGGGGGGTGCGCCACCCTGACGCCAGACCTCGATCCTCCTAAAGTCAGCCTGGTGAGTTTTCGAAGTCTGCCCGCTGAAGGCGGCTCCCCACGCTTTGAAATCACTCTCAATGTGATGAACCCCAACAAACAGACCCTGGATATTGCGGGCATTAGCTACACCGTTGAATTATTGGGCAAGGAACTTATCGCGGGCGTGGCCAAAGATGTGGCGCCTATTGAAGGCTATAGTGAAGGCACCATCACGCTTGAGGCCGGCCTGCAACTGCTGGAGATATTGCGCCTGATGGCCAGCCTCGGTGGCGCCGGCACGGAGCCGCTGGAGTACCGGTTCTCGGCGAAGATTGATTTCAATGGCATTATCCCCACACAGCGTATCGAAGAAACGGGGGAGATCAAGCTGAACTAGGTCTTTTCACGCTGGATTAATCCGCTTCAGTTCCATATGGACTGCGTAAAAATGGCCAGTATCACCAGTGGGCAAATCAGTTTTACGTACCAGGGCCAGATCCTCCAGAACACGCTTGTGACCGCCTCCGGATGACCTTTACGCAGCTCCTGCAGCAGCGTATCCCTGTGCCAGACCCATCCTGCATAGATACAAAACATAAAGCCCAGTAGCGGCTGGCTGTAGCGTGTGGTCGCGGTGATCACCACGCCGAACAGCGCGTCGAAATTCGTCAGGATGATACTACTGATAATGGCGATCAGTCCGCCAATTGCCCACGACGCACGTTTGCGTTTGGCGCCCAATTCTTCAATGGCATACGCAACCGGTACTTCGAGCATCGAGATGGACGATGTTAATGCTGCGACGCTCATAAGAAAAAAGAAAATAAACGACAAGACTATGCCGGCCGCCTCGATGGTATCAAAGAGCTGTGGCAATACTGTAAAGATCAGCGTGTCTTCGGAAATCAGGGTGCCAGCGGCGGTAAAGATCTCCACGCCATTGTGCGCCGCCACGTACATCGCGGGCAGTACCAAGAACCCGGCCAGCACCGCAATTGAAACATCAACGAGCGTAACCATACCGCCCAGTAGCGGCAGGTTTTCGCGATCACTGAGATAGGAACCATAGATCAACATGGTGCCCACGCCGAGCGATAGCGAGAAGAAAGCCGAGCCCAGTGCGTTCAGGATCAATGTCGGTGAGAGCACGCGATCAAAATCCGGCATGAGATACACTTTAAGGCCGGTCATCGCACCCTCGAGGGTGAGCACGTACATTACCAGCGCCACGAGTATCAGTAGCAATGCCGGCATTAAACGTCGGGACCAACGCTCAATACCCTGTTGCACCCCTGCAGATACGATGGCAATAGTGAACGCCATAAAGAGCAGCATGAACAGCACATTTCGCCCGAAGCCAAATGACGTTAACCAGCTGGAAAATGCGGTGTAACCAAACAGTTCGGCCAGTGCGGAGAAGCCAAAAGCGATCATCCAGCCCGCTACGATAGCGTAAAAGCTGAGAATCAAACTGGCGACTATCAGTCCTGCGATACCAGTGGCAGCACCGATATTACGCACCAATGAATGATTCGAAATCTGCCGTAGCGCGCTGACGGCATTGGAGTGCGCATGTCGTCCAAGAATCAACTCTGCCATCAATACCGGATAGGCCAGAAGGAAGGCGAGCAGCAGATAGACGAGCAGGAATGCTGCGCCGCCGTTACTTGCGGCTTGTGTCGGAAAGCCCCAGATATTACCGAGGCCGACCGCGCTGCCGGAAGCGGCCATTACAAAGCCAAAGCGCGAGCTGAACTCCCCTCGATTGGCTGCCATGCAAAATCCTGAAATCCATGTTATTTGCCGCGCAGTGTATCATGCACAGACGCCAGCCTTGGGCGGGGCAGGACATCCGACTGGCCGGCCAGCCTAGCGCTGTGCCGATTGTTTCCAGACAAAGAATCTATGCTATTATCCCGCCCCTTCAGACTACAGCGCTACGTTCTAGCGTAGTGCTCACATGCTCTGGATCTGGCCTAAAGCGTTGGGAGTGGCTTCCGCGTTCTGGCAACTGTAAAATGCGAGTGTGGTGGAATTGGTATACACATCAGACTTAAAATCTGACGGCTTCACGGCCATGCGGGTTCAAGTCCCGCCATTCGCACCATCACCTGCACAACTGTTTTTTCTTCAACTGGGCTGCTATTCTGCCGCCTTGCCGCCACAATTCCGTCAGATTAATACCGTTACGAGGTGATCGCTTGAAGCAAGCACTGATCAATATGCTCACCATGCAGGACCGCATGAATGCGCGTGTGCATGAGCAATGGATAGACCAGGGTTTTGAGTGGTACCGGGCGATATGGATCGAGTGCGGCGAACTTATCGAGCACTATGGTTACAAGTGGTGGAAGAAACAGGAGTCGGACCTGCCGCAGGTGCAACTGGAGATCATCGATATCTGGCATTTTGGCTTGTCTGCGTTGTTTCGCGACGGCAAAAGTGCTGAGCACATCGCTGCGGAAATCGAGACTGAAGTCGCCGGATTTACAGCGCAAGGCTTGGGGGTCAGGGAGGCGACGGAAGCACTGGCCTTGCACTCCCTGCAAACAAAAGGTTTCTCTCCCGCCCACTTCTGGGAACTGATGCTTGCAGCAGGCCTAAACTTCGACACACTCTACAGCGCGTATGTCGGTAAAAACGTGCTGAATTTTTTCCGGCAAGATAACGGCTATAAGACCGGTAGCTATGTGAAAAATTGGGCGGGCAGGGAAGACAACGAACATTTGGTCGAGTTGGTGGCGCCACTGGATAAGAGTGCAGCGGATTTCGCCGACCAGGTTTATACCGCGCTGCAAACCCGCTATCGGGAATTGGTTGCAGAAGCCTGATTGATGCCTGCGGAAGATGACAAGCTTTCCACCACAGCGTTGGCCAGAACGCTGGATATACCCGCACAGCAACTGTTTGCCACGCTCAAGGACTATGGCTGGATAAAGCGCACCGAGACGAGCTGGGTGTTAACCCCAAAAGGGGAGTTTGAGGGGGGCAGCTATCAAACGAGTAAGCGCTATGGGTCCTACATAGTGTGGCCCGCAACGCTGGAGCAGCATCCGTTACTGGCGGCCATTGAATCGAATCAGCGCATCACGGCAGCCGCCATGTGCCTTTACTATCCGCGTCTACACGCGCGTCAAATCAACCGTGCGCTGGCCGAGCTCGGCTTACAACACCACAGTATTCTCGGCTGGGAATTGACCCTGCTGGGTCGAACCTGGGGCGGCTTGCAGGAAGAGAGCACCAGCAGTGGTGCATTCTATGTTACCTGGCCCAACGAAATCATCGATAATCCGGTGGTGCAACGGGAGCTGGGCCGGCACTCGAAACAAATTCCCGCAAAAGATTCAACCGATGAGGTTGAACCTGATCTCTTTGCTGCACCCGCGTCAGCTGCTGCCGATCTCAATGACGGCATCGACGGACACCGCTTGCAGTCGTATTTGCAGACGGGAGTCTGTAACTGGTTGTATCTGGCGCAGCTGGCGCATGCCTGTCACCGGGCGTTACCGACTGAAGAATTGGTATACGCCGATTTTTATGTGCCGACGGGAAACATTTACATCGATTGTTGGGAAGTAGAAGCTGAGCCTGGACAATTGTCCGGCAGGTTTCGCAAGCGTGAGTTATACCGCGAGCTGGATCTCAGGCATTTGGAAATCAATGCCAGTGACAACGACAAATTGGATGAGGTGCTAAGCCGAGGTTTGCTGGAGTTTGGTATTCGCTGTTAGCGAATCAGTAGTGGCGTGGTGCTCCTTTCCTGCTCCTATAGCTCACTACTAGCTCACTACTAGCTCACTACTAGCTCACTACTAGCTCACTACGGCAAAAAGAGTGCTAGCGGGGGAGGTCGCTAGATACGCCGCAACAAGACGCCGCATTCCATATGCTCCGTGTAAGGGAATTGATCAAACAACGCGAGGTGTTCAACACGGTGCGTCTTGTGCAGTGCCAGCAGATTTTGTGCCAACGTTACGGGGTTGCAGGAAATATAGAGAATAGTCTCGAAGCTTTGGGCCATGGCTACCGTATCGGCATCAAGCCCCGCTCTTGGTGGGTCGACGAATAGCGTCCTCAAGTCAAACGCATCCAGTGGCTTTGGTAGCTCACTCAAGCGGCGAAAAACCCGCACTGCATTAATTGCCTGTGTTACTTCCTCTGCAGAGAGGCGCACCAGTATTACATTCTCTACTGCGTTCTCCGTAAGGTTTGCGTGCGCTGCTCGAATAGAGACTTTGGATAATTCGGTAGCGATTACGTTGTCAAAATGGCGCGCCAGAGGCAGGGTGAAATTGCCGTTGCCGCAATACAGTTCCAGCAGGTCGCCGCCGAGCGACTTAGCCCGCGCACACGCCCATTCGATCATATGGATATTCATGTGCCCGTTGGGTTGGCTGAACGATTGTTCGTACTGCCGGTATGTGAATGTGTTGCCGTGTACGGGTAAGACTTCCTGAACAAAGTCGTTGCCGATCACCAGTTTCTGCTTGCGGCTGCGGCCGATAATTGACAGCTGCGGCGCAATTGATAGAAGCGCGGTCCGCAGCGTTTGCGCCTCAGTTTCCCACCCCGCATCCAGTCGACGGTGGTACGCCAGGGTGACTAATAGCTCACCGGATAGTGTCGCCAGAAATTCAACCTGAAAGAGTTTGTGACGCAAGCTGTGACTCGCTCGTAAAGCCTCGCGCAGCGCTGGCATCATGTTCTGGATGCGTTGATCGGCAATCGGAAACTCCATAATAACGACAGGCGTCTTGGGTTCTCCGCGCCGATACATCACATAGTTGAGGTCATTACCCTGGTGCCACATCCGAAACTCGGCGCGCAAACGAAAGCCGGTAGGCTGTGAGGGGTATACGCTTGGCGCGGGCGGGGAGAAGGGCGCCAGCATCTCGCGAACTGCACTCACCTTTGCAGCGAGAAGTTCAGCGTAGTCATCGGGTCGTACGGCAGACAGTGGCATCAGGGTAATTTAGACACGTCGCGATCTTGCCATAGCTGGCGCGCGCGGTGTTGGGCGGTTTCCAGATCGAGTCCGGGTGTCAGGCACAGCAGGCCAGTCGCTGTGGTAGCCAGGGTAGCATTCAGTCCGTACTCATCCTGAGAGAGGCCGTGCCACAACCCCCGCAGTGGTTCTACACAAGGCTCAGCAACGCTCTGCACGCGCTGAGCCATCACGCGGGGCAGCACTGTTTCAGTCATTACACCGCGTTCCAGCATGCATATTCGCGTATCCGCCTGTGGTTTTATTTCCACCTCGCCGCTTTCTCCTTTGAATACCACTGCGCGGGATTGTCCCAAAAGCTTATCCGCTTCCTGGTGCAAACGCGCGTAGGCAGGGTGAAAGATACTCTGCAGGCTCGCAGGTGCTCGCAGCGGATTGAGCTGACGGCTGAGGGTGTTCACGGGTGAACGCAAGCCCAGCAGTGATCGAAGTTGCATCAAGTCCTGCAGCGGCGCGCAAAAATGCTGCAGTGGCAGGTAACTCAAAAGTCCGTCGTCCAGTTGCCGGGCAACCTGCTTCCAATCCGCTGCAATCGGCAATTGCAGCTGCCGCATGGCATCTTCCGTATAGAGTCTGCCCGGGGTATGGCCTTTTGTGCCGTGCACAAGCACCCTGTGTCCTGCTTGTGCCAGCAATAGCATGGACAAAATGTACCAGGGGTGTTGATGCTTCTTACCCGCGTAGCAAGACCAGTCAAGATCTGCAGCGAGGCTTTGCGGGGGCTCAATCATCGTCTCACGGCAGGCTTCCACAAATCCTGCCAATTCGTCAGGCGTTTCCTCTTTGACCCGCAGCAGCATCAAAAATGCGCCGACTTGCAGTGGGTCAGTCTCGCCACCAAGTATCATACCAAATGCAGTATGCGCTTCCTCGCGCGTCAATGAGCGGGTGCCCGTTTTACCCTTGCCAAGAATACGAATGAAAGGAGCGAACGGGTGTTCAGCGCTTGTGGGTGGTAGGCGAGAATCAGGCACAGTGCGTCATCACAGGCAGTTATCCGGTTTTGGCAGCCCGGCAATCTTACTGCCAATCTTGGCGGGGGACCCGGGGAATAACGACATCAGGTAGATACTTTTACCTTTATCGGGCCCCAGGTTTAGCGCACAGTATTTCACCAGCGCGCGCATGGCAGGGGAACTGTCATACGCCTGGTGAAACGCTCTCAGCAGGTGCAGCACTTCCCAGTGGGCCGGCGTCAGTTCAAGGTTTTCCGCAGTCGCAATTTGCTGCGCAACCTCAGCATTCCACCCCGATAACTCTTTGAGAAATCCCTCATGGTCAAAAGCGTCAGTGGTAAGGGCAGGCATTAGTACCATGCCAATTGTCGTGGGAAACGTTCGGTCAGTATCACCATTTCATTCATATCAATGCAGCGAATCGGTGGCTCCGATGTTGCCACGCCAGCAAGTTTGGCATCGGCGGCGAGCAGAAATATCTCAGCGCCCGTGGCTTGTAAAGCCTTACAGGCTGCGGTGCCTTCAAGAGCCGCGTAAGCACCTTCACCCATCAAGACTACGGCATCGGATGTTTGCAGAACTTTGACACAATCTGCAAAGGCGGCGCTTGCGGGGGAGGCGTTTAGTGTATGCAGAACCATGGTCAAAAACCCAGCAGATGGTCGTATTTCACCATCAGTTGATTCATGTCTGATGGGCCTAGAAGCTCGATTTTAATGCGGTGCTCAGTCATATTCAGGTTGTAACGCCCGGCAGCTTGCTCATCGACGTAGATCTGGCTGACGTCATACAGCGGCAGCGAGGCAAGCTGTTTGCCAATATTTCTTAACCCGTTGCTGCGGCTGTCTTGGTCTGGCATTAACTGCAAAACACCGTCGCCCATAAACAGCACATCAACTGCCTGCTCGAAGGCTGCCATTGCCAGTGCGACATCAACAGACGATTTCGCCAGGCTAGAGCCGTAGGGGCTGCACCTGATCACAACAAGAATGCTATTTTTATCCATGCTGGCCACGTTCATCCTCCGAAGGTGATCAGTCGGTCGGAGTGGGCGCAGGCATCAACAAGCTGCCCCAACCCTGCCACAGTGAACGCGGGCTGAATAGTGGCGTGTGAACGCGCATGGCGAGCCGCCTCGGCATCATCCAACATGCCGTATTTGAGGGCAGAGGAGATGCAGATCTCCAGAGCAATACCATGCTCAGCATGCAGTGCCTGCCAGGCCAGTGCCGGGTCGGTTTCATCCTGCGGTAATACACGATGACTTGAACTTATCTCAGCCCCTGTGTCCAGAAAAAATATCCTGCGTATGCTGTGCCCGCGCGCAAGCACACAACGCGCAAACTCTGCTGCTGTGCGGGAGCCGTGACCAGAGACGGGAGACGAGAGTACAAGCAGGGAATAAATCAAGCCAGAGTCTACCCCAAAACAAAAAACCCCGGTAAATACCGGGGTTTGGTTGCGCCTGGGTTGGCGTTAATCATCGCCACCGAAGACTGACAATAGGCTTAACAAGTGGATGAACAAGTTGTATATGCTGAGGTAGAGCCCCACAGTTGCCCGGATATAGTTGGTTTCGCCCCCATTGACGATGCGACTGGTGTCAAACAGGATCAAGCCAGACATGATCATAACCACCGCAGCGGAAATCGTCAGCGATAGCGCCGGAATGTTCAGGAAGATATTGGCAATCATTGCCACCACGGCAACCAGCAGGCCGACCATCAGAAATCCTCCCATGAAGGAGAAGTCCTTGCGTGTGGTCAGGGCATAAGCCGACAACCCGAAGAATACAATGGCGGTACCACCCAGCGCCTGCATCACCAATGCCGGACCACCTTCCATAGCGAGGTAGTAGCTGAGCATAGGGCCAATTGAAGCGCCCATAACACCCGTAAACGCGAAGATTGCAAGCAGACCCTTGCTGGTGTCAGCCATCTTGTGAACGACAAACAGCAGACCGAAACCCACTAGCATAAGAACCATTGCCATACCCTGGCCGAGTCCCAGCGCCATAGATAGACCCGCAGTAAACGCACTGAAAAGTAGCGTCATACTCAGCAGCATGTAGGTATTTTTGAGGACCTTGTTGGTACTCAGTACAGACTCGATGCCGACCGAACCTGCGTTATATACACCTTTGTCTTGCATGACTGACTCCGTAAAGTTGCGCACATCGTGTGCGTTAAGGCCTAGAGCAGATAATAAGGCTGAAAGATCCAAAATCCAAGTTAAAGGCAGTAATTTTTTTACCCATTGATACTTGGTAGAGTCGGGGAGTTTGAGCACCTGTAAACAGAGACACTCTGAATGGCGATTCCTTAAGCTGCTAAATCGGCGCCAAACCCATTCTATTAAGCTCAAAGCAGCGCGACTCGAGCCCTTCTATTGTATGGCGGTGGGCTAAGCCGCCAAAGACGCCTGTAAGCCATTGAATACAAAGAAGAATAAATAATTATCCCTTTTCTAATCAGAGACTTATCTAGTCCTATTGTATCGCCTAGTAAACTCGCGTAGCATCCAATAACTATATTTATGGTAGGTTAGAGGGTAGGCTAATGCCAAAGAGAGCGAAAGAGTTAAGCGCCGCCGAGGTTAGGCGGCTGAGTCACGCCGTAAGTGCTGGCGGTATCTTATACGCAGCCCTGCACGCGGTGGGTGGGGTTGCTGGCTTGCAATTGCAGGTAAGCCCGACGGGTGCCAAGTCATGGATTCTACGGACGGTTACGGGCACCAAACGCCGCAGCATAGGGCTGGGCGCATTCCCGGCAGTATCGCTTGCACAAGCCCGCCAGAAGGCGCAGGCGAGGAAAGAGCAGATAGCGGCAGGCATTGATCCCGTCGAGGAACAGCGAGCCGCTAGACGCGCCCTGATCGCGCTCCAGATGAGTGCCATCACTTTCGATGACGCCGCCCGCAGGTATCTCAAAGAGAAATCAAAGGAATTCAAAAACCCGCGCCAGCGCCAGCAGTGGGAAAATTCTTTAGCGACCTATGCCAGTCCAGTAATCGGCATGGTGCCTGTTCGGGAGATTGGGCTGTCGCATATCAAGCAAGTATTGGAACCCATTTGGGATACAAAGACGGAAACAGCTTCAAGGGTACGCGCTCGGATTGAAAACATCCTAGGCTGGTGCGCTGTTCACGGCTACCGAAGCGAGGAAAACCCCGCACGGTGGGGAGGCTATCTGGACAAGGTTTTGCCATCACCCGAAAAGATACGAAAGAGGGCTCACCATGCGGCGCTGCCTCTGCAGGAAATGCAGGGCTTCATGCGGGATTTAAAACGCCGCACAGGCACTGCTGCCCGCGCACTAGAGTTTGTGATACTGACTGCCGCCCGCACCAGCGAGGTGATTGGAGACAAGCGCATAGGCAAGCCGGGCGTCACCTGGGGAGAGATTGATCTGCAGAGGACTTTGTGGATAGTGCCCGGGTCGCGCATGAAGTCCGGCAAGGAGCATAAAGTTCCGCTGAGCAAGGCGGCGGTGGCGTTTCTCGAATCGCTACCGGAAGGCGAAGCGGGCGAACTGATATTCGCGGGCCCAAGGAGTGAAATACCGTCTAACAATTTTTTGTCTTCAGTGTTGAAACGGATGGGGGTAAAAGCAACCGCGCACGGCTTTAGGAGTGTGTTCAAAGACTGGTCAAGAGAGCACACAAGTTACGCAGATGAGATTAGCGAGCTGGCACTAGCGCATGTAAATAGCGATGCAACCCGCGCCGCCTATGCCCGCTCTGAACTGATCGAAAAACGCCGCAAAATGATGAATGATTGGGAGCACTTTTGCATTCACGGCTTACCAAAAGACAAGGGCAACAATGTGGTGAATATCGGAGGGCGTGAGTAATGGCCCGTCGAATTAAGAAGCAATACACTGGCGGCTTTATTGATCGAACACTAACCCCGCGCTCAGTTGATCTACTTTCAGACCTTCCACCAGCACTAGATTACGCTGTTGAAATTGGCGAGCTTGTCGGGCGCTACAGGTTTGACAAGCAGGTGGGTGCTACCCAATCCAGCGCCGAGGAAATGACGCGGCACCTGTCCCGAACCAAAGATGTTATCGAGGAACTGGAAGAACACTTGAATCTGTTACCCGAAGAATTTAAAGCACTAGCTGACTATGATTTATATCGAACCAAAACAAATTCTATTCACGAAATTAACCAGCGCCTAATGAACGACCTCGCTCTCTATAAAATACTCTGCACAAGTGCGGCTAAAACCATGTCGGATTGGTCGCCGCCAAACAAAGGAAACTCCAAAAAGCACTTAGAACACAAGCTGCTTTCCGATGTAGCCAAATTACTTGAGGCCAATGCAGGACTAAAGAAAACAGCGGCCGCAGCACTGGCCTCTGACGTACTGCGACAATCAAAAGTCCCCAATATGCCCGATGACCCAAAGAAAGCCCGCGAAGCTGCAAAGCGTTACGAGTAGTCCCCAAAATACCCACCTCTAGGTGCTGATTAATGGTGCCTACAAGTTACCTTCCAAGTGTTCTTATACTCAGGCGTTACGGAGTAAGCCGCTAGCGCACGCAAATTTTCACTATGCACTGAGGTATGACGGCATGAGAAAAGAACTCCCCGCCACCCGTAAATGGGTATCTGATCGCACACTCGCTGAACACTATGAAGTCTCCCGCGTCACAATCTGGCGCTGGGTGAAGATCGGCAAGCTGCCCGCTCCGCAAAAAATTGGCGCGAACACAACCCGCTGGGATTTCGACGAGATCACCGCTGCAGAAAACGCGGCATAAAAAAGCCCGGCCTAAACCGGGCTAATTATTTGACCATTTTCGGAGAATG
>Ga0105050_10008449_pt1 | contig 11875 bp, 11 predicted proteins | sample FRY01_FD_78088 | JGI IMG/M metagenome (GOLD analysis project Ga0105050, IMG submission 78088) | Freshwater microbial communities from Lake Fryxell liftoff mats and glacier meltwater in Antarctica - FRY-01 | ecosystem: Environmental > Aquatic > Freshwater > Ice > Glacier meltwater ... | reverse complement strand
TGTTTCTATAAACATACGACCGCCTTCGGGGTCGAAGAACAAAAAATTTAGCCAGAAACTAGTGGATAGTTAATTAATACCGGCCGCCAAATTACTGGTTCATTCCAACTGAAATCTTCCAAAATCCTTCATCCTTGATATTGACTTCAAGTACCTGATTTGAAATAGTGATGCGAACTCTTAATGGGAAAACTACCTCTTGGAGTTGAACAGTTTGTCCTCTACCTGATTTGGATATTTCCTGAATCTTGTTATAACTTCCAATTGTAGCGAGAATATTGGTTATAGCTGCTCCTAACATATCTGGACCTTCTAAACGCATTGTACCACCGCTAGCATTCAAGGCCTCAATCTGAACCGTATTCTCTTTACCCCTCATATCTTTTATTATGTTCAACCTGGTCATATGTTGTCCTCTTTCGAGAATTGTATATGATCTCTCAGCCTTTGCTTTGGGTTGTGCATTTCCTGAAAAAGCCATGAATGCCAAGAGTGCAATCAAAATAAATTTAAAGTTCTTCATTATTCCTGAATCTTTTAGTTAGGGGAACTACAAAATAATTATCATAAAGATAATTTATAGGATTTCATAAGCCCTAATTTCTGTTTATTGAATGTAACCAAATTAAATCGCTGATTGACCAAGAAATAAAGGTCTCTAAATAAAGGGGGTAAATAAAAACCGCTTCATGAAAATGAAACGGTTTCTGTAAATCCTGCAAAAAGCAACTACTAAAAATTCAAAAAATATATCAAATCAGATTAGTACAATTAATTAATGGTCCTTATCTTTTTGTTCCAACTTCAAAAATGCGCTTCTTCTTGGAGCAGGCATTTCGAAATCATCACCTCTCAACCCTTTCCAAAGTAACTCATTAAATAATCTGTCGTCATTCTTATCTACTTCGGCAAAATCAAATCCTTCAGATATTTTTGACCACTTTGAGGCGATTTTGTTGGTTTCATCCAAATCAATCCTGTTAGGAACCGCCTTAAACTTAGTGAAATCAGGTTTATTGGTAAAGCTTCGGAACATTGGCATTGCGGCAGCATCATATTGACTCATTGGAGGCAAGCCCAGAATTAACTCCATCGTCCGTAACATCCCAGAAGTGGAGTACATAGTATGATCAAGATATTTTCTTTTTGCATAGGGACTAATAACCAATGCAGTTGAACGGTGTGCATCCACATGATCGGGGCCATTCTGAGCATCATCTTCAAGTATAAAAATTGCCGACTGAGACCATATCGAACTATTGCTGATGTACTCAACCAGTTTACCAACGGCCAGATCATTGTCTGCAACATAGGCATAAGGTATAGGTTTTCCAATACCAAGGCCTTGGGTATGATTGGCGCCAAGTCGTATGGTACTTAGTCGCCCCTTAAAAACTATTTAATCATTTGATTATCAACATATTGTTCATAATATAGTGCGTATATATCTGCAGGTTTTGATTAAATTAGCTTCATAAGCTTGCAGATTTTTATGCTATCAAAACCTGAAAACACAACTCAATTAAGCTTTCTTCAACTTGGTTTGATTGAGCAACTATCCCTTAACCATCCTCTTTATATTCTGGCCGGCAAGATTAACTGGCAACTCTTTGAGGATTCTTTTAAAAAGCACTACCGGGAAGATTTCGGACGTCCGGCCAAGCCTATCCGCCTGATGGTTGCTTTGTTGATATTGAAACATGTCCGTAACCTGAGTGATGAGAGCGTGGTAGAACAATGGTCTTAAAATGCGTATTACCAATACTTTAGCGGTGAGCGCTATTTTATCCCGGCCCCGCCCTGTGAAGCATCCGAGCTGGTGCATTTCCGTCACCGCATTGGAGAGGAAGGAATAGAACTTATTCTTATGGAAAGCATCCGCGTGAACGGTAAAGATGGGAAAGAAGATAAAGGGAGCGTTGACACTACCGTTCAGGAAAAGAACATTACCTATCCTACCGACAGTAAGCTGCACCGCAAGATAATCACCAAATGTATCGCTATTGCTGAGAAGGAGAACCTGGAACTTCGCCAGAGTTATACCTTCGTATTAAAGAAGCTGGGCATACAACAGCGGTTCAGGAACCATCCTAAAAACAAGAAAAAAACGTACAGGGCAGACCGTAAAATAAAAACCATCGCCGGCAGGCTGGTCCGGGAGTTGGAGCGCAAGCTTGTGGCCGGCAGGTATACTTTGGACCTGGACTTGTTCAAAAAGGTACTGGCACAAAAGAAACAGGGCAGCAACAAGATCTACAGCTTACATGAGCCGGAAGTACAATGTATCAGTAAAGGCAAAGAACACAAAAAGTATGAGTTTGGATTAAAGTATCCATCACCGTGACTCAAAACAGCGGTGTAATTATAGGGGCTTTAAACTTTAGTAAAATCTGTACGACGGACATACCTTGGAAGCAGCCATGGAACAGCAACAGCGTTTAAGCGGCCATGTAATCCAAGAGGTATTTGTAGACCATGGCTACCGCGGGATAAAAGAAGTTAAAGGACAGTTGTACACTCACCCAAAACTTTCAGTAAAAAAATTACCAGGTACAGGCAGCGGCAACTCCGCAAAGGTTTCAGCCGCAGGGCAGCAATAGAACATAAGATCGGGCATCTGAAAAACGATCATCGCTTAAACCGGAACTATTATAAAGGAATAACAGGGGATAATATCAATGTAATGCTGGCTGCAGCAGCAATGAACTTTAAACGGATGATGAATATCTGGAAACAACACTTTTTGGCTCCTTTTTTTCAACTCATTCAAATTTTCAGCTCAACACTGTCACCCCCAAAAATATATTATTCTTTAATCTATTGACTTTTTTAGGCTCGACTAAATAATTTTTATGTCAATTATTGAAGATTAGGGGATAATTCCTTGCCTAACAATTTTGCAACCAAAAATCTGAATTTAAGGCATATTGCTAATCAAGAAAACGAAAGTTTCATAATGCAAGTTTGAAAATTCATTTAAAATGCTGATAATTGTAGCCGGAGAGCCATTTTATTGGAATACTTCAAATTGGGGGATTAGCTCATTTGGCTAGAGCGCTTCGCTGGCAGTGAAGAGGTGATCGGTTCGAATCCGATATTCTCCACAAAATTACCAAAAGGGGGCAAAGAGCCCCCTTTTTAGTGAAAAGTGTGCTAAAGTCTTGCCAGAAAGTGCACATCAAACTGGAATCTCACCCTTCACAATTCCGATTCTTTCCAGTGAACGATCCTAGAAGACGATTTACGGTATTTTTTGTAAACGAGTCTGTCCCGTATTTACGGGATTGCATTGAATATCACGTAGAGACGCCGCGCTTAAACTGTACAACAGCTAATATCTGTTGTACTAGAAAATCAATTTTGGTAATCGCTGGAAACTCTACGGACAGTGTGTAAATTAAACTACAGCGAGTCTGAAGACTCTTTTTCATTTGACAATCCGTAGAGACGCTACGCTTAACTCTACGGACAGTGTGATTGACGTATTCACCGTGCTTTCGCCTAAATAAATTCGCAAGTCTACAATTTCCAAATGCGAAATCACCTAAACGAACGGAATTAGATTTCGTCAGTCAATTTCTGGAAAAGAGAAGACGAATTTATCAAGCTTAACGCTTAAGTAAATTCGCAAGTCTGCATACCCATACTTGAAATTACATGATAGAGCGGAATTCGAATTCGTCAGACCCATCAGACCTGAATTCTCCACTTAGTGAAGGTAATTCGAATTCGTCAGATCCATCATTAAACTGTTCAACAGCTAATATCTGTTATACTAGAAAATCAATTTTGGTATTCGCTGGAAACTCTACGGACAGTATGTAAATTAAACTACAGTGAGTCTGAAGACTCTTTTTCATTTGACAATCCGTAGAGACGCTACGCTTAACTCTACGGACAGTGCGGGACAGTGCGCTTAAACTACACACAGGAAGTTTAAGATTGCTATATTAAGACTTTGTTAAGCTAATTCGATTTTTCAAATAGAAAATAGACTCGCAACTATAATTATTCTGATCCAAAAAATGTTTTTAAAATTAAGAGTATGATATTCTAGACTTCCTTTATTCAGCCCAAAAACTAAATGCAATAAATTTGTTATCTTTAAGTGAAAATAGGGTTTGTTTTTACACCCAAAAACTAAGTCTTTCTAAAACCTCGCTCTCAATTTGGTGCCCTTGGGTAATGTAATTTTCATTAAACCTTTTATATTAGAGTTTTATAAAGTTTACCTATTTTTTAATTTCAATTTTTTATGACTACAGCCATCCCCCACCATATTATTGCCATTGGCGCATCTGCCGGTGGGCTGGACGAAATAAAATCATTTTTCGATAATACGCCATCAGATGGGGTATCTTATGTTATTATCCAGCATTTGTCGTCCGATTTTAAAAGTCGTATGGTTGAATTATTAGCCAAGCATAGTAAACTCTTTGTCAAGGAAGCTAAAGATGGAATGACTGTTATTTGCAATAAAGTCTATCTTATTCCCCATAATAAGTTCATGACTATCTCTAATGGTAAGCTGTATTTGAGTGGCAAAGAAGATATTAAAGGCCCTCATTTAACGATCAATATCTTTTTCAATTCACTTGCGGTTGATTGTGGTAAAAAAGCTATTGGAGTTATTCTTTCCGGATTAGGCAGCGATGGGACCGATGGAATCAAAGCCATTAAAAAAGCCGGAGGTATGATCATTGCACGTAGCCCAGCAAATTCAGAGTTTAGCAGCATGCCATCTAGTGCTATTGAAACTGGTTTAGTGGATTTCGTTCTGGAGCCTGCACTCATGCCTGCTGCAATAGAGGATTATGTAAAAAACACTGCTGGCATATTAACAGATAACCATGAAGATGATAAAAATTTAAAAGCAATTATCTCCCTAATCAAAGAAACTTCGCCTCTGGATTTTTCTGATTATAAACAAACAACCATACTCAGAAGAACAAAAAGAAGAGCAACCTATGGCAACTTTAATACTCTAGGTAAATATCTCGATTTCCTCAGAGTAACACCCGAGGAAGTTGAATCGCTGGCCAAGGAATTTCTGATTAGCGTTACCTCATTTTTCAGAGATAAGGAAGCCTTTGAATTTATTCGGAAAAAAGTGCTTCCTGATATTTTAAACAAATTAGTTCCAGGTGAAGAACTAAAGATTTGGATTGCCGGTTGTGCAACCGGAGAAGAAGTTTATTCAATAGCAATATTGGTTGAAGAATTGCTCAGAGGTAAATATGAAGATACCGTTGTAAAGATATTTGCTACAGATATTGATAGCTCAGCATTGATCCATGCCAGAAAAGGACTATATAATGCCGGCATTATAAAAGATGTTTCACCTGAACGATTGCAGAAATACTTTGCTAAAGAAGGTGATAAATTCAGAGTTAGCCAGGTAATCCGGAAAATGGTCATCTTTGCTCAGCACGATCTGGTTAAGAACCTGCCCTACTGCAATATGCATTTTATCAGTTGCCGTAACCTGCTGATCTACATGACACCAATTTTGCAAAAGAAAATATTTAATATGCTTCTTTTCGGACTCAAAATGGATGGTTACTTATTTTTAGGTTCCAGCGAAAATCCGCTTTCCATTCTAAAAAATCTGGAGGTGGTTCATAAAAAATGGAAAATATATAAAAGTTTGAAAGCTAGTCGGGGAATTAATTTTGATGCGTTTTCACTCCCGGATTTATTGGATATCAAGCAAAGCCCTTCTCGTCTTTTAACTGAAGAAATTGACAAAAGCACAAATTCCTCATTGAGTGAAGCCATGCATACCAATTTAGCAAATGACCTTGATTACCTGACAGTTTGCGTTGATGAAAACAATCAGGTACAAAGTTCATACGGAGATACTTCAAGCTATTTGCTTCAGAAACATTTTACTACCAATCTCTCTGAACTTTTACCAAAACCCCTTGGTGTTGCCTACAAAATTCTGTGCATCAATGCATTAAAAGAGAATAAAAAGATAGAGGTTCACAGTATCAAAATAAAAAAAGATCAGAAAATAATTAAAGTGAACCTTTCTGTTAGTCCCCTGGAACTCAATAACAAACAAAAGTTATTACTTGTAATTTTTACCAGAGATCGTACAGCCGATAAAAAAGGAGATTCTGTTTTTGATGAGCGCATTTATCTCGACCAGTATAAAAAGAACCTGGAGGATGAGCTAAAAGAATTAAAAGACAAACTGAATACCGCATACGAAAGGCTGGATGCTTCGAATGAAAATATGCAATCCTTTAATGAGGAATTGATTTCGGCCAATGAAGAAATGCAAAGTACCAATGAAGAAATGCAATCTGTTAATGAAGAATTGCAAACCATTAATTCGGATTATCAGTTAAAAAACAAAGAACTACTTGAAATCAACGATGATCTGGACAACTATTTCCGAAGTAATATAAACGGGCAACTAATTATTAATAATGATCTTCAATTAATGAAATTTTCACCCGGTGCTGTAAAACTAATCAACCTGCTAGATTCAGATATTGGCCGACCGCTTAGTAATATTTCAACTAATATCAAATTTGAATCAATTATCGATGATATAAAGGAGGTTTTGTTAAAAGGCGCGGTTATTACCAAAGAAATTGAAACCAAAAATGGCAAGTGGTATCAAATAATGACTATGCCCTACTTTGAAAAAGCCAATAACAGAAACAATGGCGCAATAATTACCTTCAACGATATCACTGAACTAAAAGAAACACAAGCAGAAATTGATATAAAGAATAAAACTCTGCTCAGAATTAACGCAGATCTTGATAATTTTATTCATGCTGCATCACATGATCTTTTAGCACCCCTTGGTAACATTGAAACCAGTATTAATATCATGAATAAAATTCATCTGTCGGATGCTAAGTTGTTAGATTTTTTGAACGTCATCAATAATTCTGTAAAAAAATTCCGTGAATTAATTACTGATATAGCAACGATTGCAAAGATAGAAAATGACACAACCGAAAAAGAATTTGTCGATCTTGACGAAATTATTGAAAATATAGAATGGAGTTTAGAGAATAAAATTAAATCAACTGGTGCAATAATTTCAAAGAAACTCGAAGTCAGGCAGATTCCTTTTTCAAAAAAGAACCTAAGAAGCATTCTGTTTAACCTAATTTCAAACGCCTTAAAATTCAAAGGGGAACATGCTCCAGAAATCACTATTCTTACCTGGAAAGAATCTGATAAAATAGTTTTATCAGTAAAAGATAATGGCAAGGGAATACCAAAAGCTGATTTAGGTAAAATATTTAATATGTATGGCCGATTAAACCAAGACATTGAAGGACAGGGAATTGGTTTATTTTTAGCTAAGAAAATAATAAATGCTACTGGGGGCGAAATTATAGTTGAAAGTGCTCCTGGAATCGGTTCTGATTTTATGATACATATAAAAGCAGAACCCGAAAATCAGGATTAAGCCAATTTAATCATCATTTCAATATTATTTATGTTCTTTTTAATTGGAATACCAGACTAATTAGCCACATTCACTTATTATTCTGCGTATAATTAATTATGAAAGAAAAAATTCTGATCCTAGATGATGACAATGATATTCTCGAAATCCTAACGATTATTTTATCCGAGTCTGGATATGAAATAAAGACCCTAAACTGCGGAGACAGGATATTTGAAGAACTAATACAATTCAAACCTAAATTATTATTATTGGATATTATGATTGGCGATATGAATGGCTTGTCAATTTGCAGAGAGATCAAAGAAAATGCTCTGACCAGTTCTCTTCCGGTCATCCTGATTTCGGCATCACATGATCTTGACAAATCTCTTAATCTGCAGGGAGCTCCAGATGATTTTCTGGCAAAGCCTTTTGATATTGACATCTTGCTTAACAAAATCGAAAAATACGTTAAGGTTTAAATAATCAAAAGATCGTAAACTGACTAATAAAAAACTACCCATGCAAAATACCAGAAGAAAATTCATTCAAAATACCATGCTCTTGGGAGCGGGAATTAGTATGCCGCAAATACTGAGCGCATCTGATTTTGGCCATTTTACCAGAACTATCAAAGCATCTGATCAAATCAATTTTGGGCTTATTGGCTGCAAAGGAATGGGCTGGTCGAATATGAATGCACATTTGAAACTCCCCCAGGTGAATTGCATCGCTTTAGCAGATGTAGATCAAAGTGTGCTTGACCAACGTACCGAAGATGTATTTAAGCTTCGCGGTAAGCGGCCAAAACAATACAGGGATTACCGTAAATTGCTGGAAGATCCTGCCATTGATGTGGTCATTATCGGCACTCCAGATCATTGGCATTGTCTGAACATGGTCGATGCTGTTTCGGCAGGTAAACACGTATATGTTGAGAAACCGATAGCCAATACCATTGAAGAATGTCAGATCATGGTAAAAGCGCAACAACGGTATGGGAAAATTGTTCAGGTGGGTCAATGGCAGCGATCCGGGTCTCAATATGCCGAAGCGATTGACTATGTAAAATCAGGTAAACTGGGTCAGATCAGATTGGTAAAATGTTGGGCTTATCAGGGTTGGATGAAACCGGTTCCGAAATTACCTAATAGTCCGGCGCCAGCAGGAGTTGATTATACCATGTGGTTAGGACCGGCGCCGAAACGCGATTTTAATCAGAACCGATTCCACTTTAATTTTAGATGGTTTTGGGATTATGCCGGTGGCTTAATGACGGACTGGGGTGTGCATGAAATTGATATTGCCCTTTATGCTATGGGCGTAAAAGCGCCAAAATCGGTGATGGCTTCGGGCGGAAAATTTGCTTACCCGAATGATGCTTCAGAAACTCCAGACACCCTTCAAACAGTATATGAGTATGATGGTTTTAACATGCTTTGGGAACATGCTACCGGAATAGATGGAGGCAATTACGGCTCTACCGAAGGAATCGCTTTTATCGGGAATAATGCAACCCTCGTAGTCAACCGCGGCGGGTGGAAAGTGATCCCGGAAACGGAAAACAAGGATGGTCGGAAGGTTAACAAAGTAGAAGAAGTAGCACATCGCAAACCGGAAAGGAACGCACTTGAAGCACATGCCATTAATTTTGTGGATGCCATTGCCAATAATGATGTAAAACTCTTAAACTGCGGGATTCAAACCGGAAGCATTGCAGCAATCAATGCGCAAATGGGCAATATTGCCTTTAAAACGGGCAAAAAAGTTTATTGGAATACTGAAAAAAATGAATTTACAGATTCGGAGGCCAATCAATTAATGAAAGCCCAGTACCATAATGGCTGGCAGGTGCCGAAAGTATGATATCACAGAAATAAACATCTGATGATAAGACCTCTTTCCTGCTTTGCTTGAAATTGAATTTCAGACACAGCAGGATTTTTCTTATCTTCTTTTCAACATGTGGTATTTTTTAGTGAGTGTTTCATTTTCAATATCTATTGAACTTTAAAAGCAAATTTTTTTAATTATTACTAAAGCGAATTCTACCCGATAAATAATATGCACAACTAAAACCATCATGATTTTGCAAATGCCCATAAGGATATGATTATTAATTCATGATCGCTTCATCCCATTCTTGCGGGATTAAAAAACAAATAAATAAACTGATGAAAAAACTGATTCTACTATTTGCTCTACTTGTACCAGTATTTTACTCTTTTAACAATCACAATAAAAGCGCTGATAAGAAAACAAGCAACAACTCAAAAGACGCAATCGTGTCCACTGCGAGGCAATTAGACACCCTCAACATTGATATCGTAAAGACATCTCCAAGTCAGGCCAAAGTGCTCATGGAAAATCAACACGTGAGAATAGTAGAATATTTTATAAAACCTGGAGAAAAGGATGTTTGGCATACTCATCCACCAAGGTCATCATACGTTGTTTCAGGAGGAAAAGTCAAGGTTTATACTGAAAATGGCGAACCAAAAATTTCTGAGGTGGTCACAGGTGCTTCATCATGGGCTGGTCAAGGTGCCAAACATTATGTAGAGAATGTTGGCAGTACGGATATAAAAATCATATTAACTGAAATTAAGGGCTTAAAATAAAAGTCCCGCAGCTAATTGTCTGAACTATATATCTTATTAAATCCTGAATTTGAAATAATATTATTCAATTTCATTTTTACAAGCTACCTTGTCTATATTTGTTAAAAACCCATAAACATGAAAAAAATATTCGTTTTATTATTAATGACCGGGCTTTACAGTGGATTCACTGCATGTGCCCAAAGGCCTAGCCCAGCAGCTAAAGTTTCTGAAACTACAGCTTCCGGAGTAAAAATCAGCATTGAATACAGTCAGCCGGCAGTAAAAGGCCGCACCATTGGTAAAGAAATAGCTACCTATGGAAAAGTTTGGCGGACCGGTGCCAATGAGGCAACAGTTTTTGAAGTAAGCAAAGCGGTAAAGGTTGAAGGCAAATCGCTTCCAGCAGGAAAATACAGCTTGTACACCATTCCTGGCGAGAACCAATGGACCGTAATGATTAACAAATCATGGGACCAGTCTGGTACAGAATACGATCAGGCACAAGATGCAATGCGTTTTACAGTAAAACCAAGTAAATCTGGAAGTTTCACTGAGCGTATGACCTTTAAGATTGCTAAATCAGGTCTTGTTTCTTTGATCTGGGGAGATCATCAGGTTAACTTCAATGTAAAATAATTCGAAAGAATTCCTGGTCCTGTAAAGCCTGAATTATCCTCAAACTCAGGACCGGGTATTCTTTTACCTTACTAGAGTAACATATCCGGATCGTATATAGGGTTTTGAATTCCGAATACCCTCGAATACCCAATAATAAACTCCTGTGGGAACTTGAGTGCTCTCCTTTATCCCGGTCCAGTAATTTTCGATATCCAGAGTCGTAAATACTACATCACCCCAACGGTTAAATATTTTGAAACCTTTAACTTTTATTTCTTCATTCAGTAAAACTGTTAGTTCGTCATTAACCTTATCGCCATTAGGAGTAAAAAGATTCGGTATAGCCATTTCAGGAACGAATACCTCGACTGGTGCAGGGGTCACATTGACACATCCGCCATTACTAATAGATTTGATATAATAGGTTCCACTTTTAAAAATTCTGTCCGGATATCGTAAGGGGATTGTTGTTTCACTATCCATCCAATAGCTGTATTTAAGGATGGGTGCAGGTGTGTATGCTGTTGTCAGATCAATAGTTTCAGGGTAATTTGACTGTAAAACCCGGTTCAAAATAACCTTAGGCACCTGCACAACAGTCACAAGGGTAGGCTTAATCCTGATACAACCCGAAGAACTCATCCCTTTGACATAGTATACCCCACATACACCAATTCTGTTTGGATTAGGCAATGGTTCAGTTGCTTGGCTATTTCTCCAATAGGAATAAGTCAGGTCAGAACTGTTTCCCACCTTTAATGAAATTTCTGTAAGGTCAACGCTGATACATCTGGGGACTGGATCACGAATATTCATTTCCATTCCTTTTATTGCTGTATACAGGATTTGGGTACAGCCAAGTCCCGGATATGGAACAAGTTAAATGCCTATTTTTGTTCCGACAGGCGGCACAGGCGAAATCAACAGGCTACTACTTTGGCCCAGATCTTCCTTTGTTAATGCATTAAACCAGCGGTAAGCAAAAAAACCGGAGAGGGCTTTCAATGTGATTTGATTAGTCTCCGGACAGGTAAGTTTAAGCTGTTTGAAAAGCAGCTCGATTTGCCATCGCTGTTTATAGATCAATGCTATTTTCTCTGCGGATAGCTCCATATTGTTGCTAATGAACTCAATCAACCGCTCATTTTCACTATCCCAGTAAGCAATGCGCCGGGTGCGGTGTTCCTGCCTTTTGTTCTCTCCATAATAAAGTACAATCTCTTCATCCTTC
>Ga0105050_10008442_pt1 | contig 11882 bp, 9 predicted proteins | sample FRY01_FD_78088 | JGI IMG/M metagenome (GOLD analysis project Ga0105050, IMG submission 78088) | Freshwater microbial communities from Lake Fryxell liftoff mats and glacier meltwater in Antarctica - FRY-01 | ecosystem: Environmental > Aquatic > Freshwater > Ice > Glacier meltwater ... | reverse complement strand
GTGCCAGTTTTACCAATTGGTTGATGTTGCTGCCTATCCTGTTGATATGATGGGCAAGTTCCAAGGTGTCCGGAAGCCTTTCCTTTTCCTCCGATTCCCTGTCCAATACCAGCCTTCGTAGAAGAGGGCTAATTATGCCACGCTGAGAAATGTCAAGGTTGTAGGATCCGGCAATTGTCTTGAGTCTCTCATATTCCGTATCATTGAACCGAAGCATTATGTTATGGTACCGCTTCCTGTTTCCCAATCGTTTTCGACCTCTTTTCCTTCGTTCCATTTTCTTTGATTTTAAAGGCAAACACTTCGTCAGAAGTAGACAATTCTAAGTTACTTAGAACACAACTTGCTATCTTTTTCAAAGATAAATATAGTCGATCAATATTGAATACAACTATCTTATAATCAATATTTTAACCTCTTAAAATATATGGAACCATATGAATTCAAATGGGTACAGTTAGGAGATTTATCCGGTCCAATATGGTGTTGAAAAAATTAAGGAGACATTGAAAAATCCAATTTTTTTGGTGGGTAGGGAGAAGAAAGGTCAAGGGGTTTTTCTCCCCTTGTGCTTTCGTGCGGCCGAGGGGGTTGAAAAACCGAACTTGGAAAGATGACCGAAAGCGGACGGACCATAGTTGCCTGCTCGGGAGGTATGGAGGCGGAAAGTTTTCAACTTCCGCAGGGGCTTGGGGTTGATACCAAAACTAGTTTCTTTTTTACATAAAGTATATTGCATCAAGAAAAAAAAGATTTCATAAAGCATGATTTGTATTAACTTCATCGAAATCTATTATCCCATAAAAAGTTCGTGGCTGTTGCATAAGTGGTCAGCGCAAGAGATATAGACCCGAGTAGGCTTGTTTTTACGAAGCCTTCAGGAGAACCGGTCTTGGTTGGATTTTCCGGCAAACAATGGTCAGGCAGCTTTGGAAGGCATCCATGATCGTTTTTAAAATTACAAGGGAGGGTTTCCCTCCCCCTTTCTTAAGGTACTTTTTTAGGTTGAAGGCAATCGCCGCCATGAGCATGACCTTTTGTGCACCGGCCTTGCCCAGTACGCCTATTTTCCTTAAGCCGTAGAACTGGGTCAGACTACCGAATACAGGTTCCACCGTACTTTGTCTAAGGTTTTTCATCCGTTATCCCTTTTCACTTTGTTGTCGGGCGTAGGCCCTCAAGTATTGTTCATCATAGATTGTTCTGGTGATTTTTTTTGCATTTGGTATTCGGCACACATTGGGATTTCATGGGACAGGCCTTGCAGTCCTTCGGTGCCACCCAATAGCATTTCAGTACGCTACGTACCGGTTGGTTCGGAATCCCCTGAAGGGCAGGGGCCTGTCCATCGGGCAACGGTATTCGTCCTTTTCCTTGTTGTATGGAAAACCGTCTATCCAGGGTTTGTATTTCCCAAAAACGGGTATCCATCCGGTGACCTTCCTTTTTTCTAGAAAATCGTAGTTGGACCCGTTGGAATAACCTGCGTCCGCCAGGATATCGGTCATTATCAGCTCGTTCTTCCTTAAACGGTCCTGCACCTTTAGGCTGATATCCTTCAAGTACTGGCTGTCCCTACCGTCGGCAAAGTCGGCCTGGATATTCGAGATGACCCCTTCCGCGGTATCCACCGCCATACTACAGTGGTAGTTCAGTTTTCTGGCCTTGCCCGGCTTGACCGATATACGGGCATCCGGATCATGGGGGCTGTAGTGCGTCTTGTTGCTGAGCAGGCGTGCCTTCTTGTGGGACGCGCCGACCAGTCGTACCGTACTGTCCCTCAGATTTTGGTGGTGCTTCTCCACGCGCTTCAGCTCATGCTTGGGAGCGGAGATTTGTACGGGGGATATGGTTCCCCCGTGCATTTTGGTAGTTTCCCGATTTTCTTCCGATACTTTTTTCAAGTGGCCCTCCATAGGGGTGGCCGGCATTTTCGGCACTACGCTTTCCATGGACGCATTTGCCTTTATCGGGGCCGAATCCACCGCTTGGGTGTGTCCGGATACCATCCCGCTGTCGACGCACAGGGCAAATATCTTGTTGAACAAAGTCAGAAAAAGGGATTCCAGGTAAAGTTGCCTCGTCCTGCTTCTCGTTGAATGCCATGGCAGCTCCTCGTCCAGGTCATAGCCCAGAAAGTAGAGCACGTCCATTCGCATACTGCAGTGTTCCACTAGTTTCCGGTCGGAGGTAATGTTCTCGAGGTAACCCGTGATCAACAGCTTAAAAAAGACCACGGGGTCGATCGCAGGGTTGCAGGTCTTTCCGTAAAGTTCTTTCGTATCCTTATAAAGAAAACTCAGATCAAGGATTTCGCGGAGCCTTCTGTAAATGTTTTCCTTTGGAATCCGGTCCGACAACTGGAAACTGAGGAACAGTTTTTCGGTATAGTTCTTTCTGCCTTGCATACCCTTAATTTACTGATTTTCGCTCATTGGCAGAAGCAAAAATTGATATTTATTGGAGTTCTGCAACATCCACGTTCCTGCTAAGGAACTGGACTAGGGCTTTTCATAGGACACGGTGCTGTGGGCTTGCTATTTTTATTTCATTCTAAAAGCCTTCTGTTATCTAATTATTTAGAATTAATATTCTTTCTCGCTCCGATTCGGATATTAATGAATTCAACAAGTACAGCAAATGCCATTGAAAAATAAATGTAGCCCTTAGGAATATGAAATTCCATTCCTTCCGCAATTAGAGCAACTCCAATCATTAATAAAAAAGCAAGTGCTAACACCTTTACAGCAGGATGTTTATTGACAAAATCACTTAAGGAAGTTGCAGATAACATCATTATTATCATTGATATAACGACAGCAGCGATCATAATGCCAATATGGTCCGTCATTCCAACCGCTGTAATTACAGAATCAAGTGAAAATACCAGGTCTATTAGTAGAATTTGAAGTACAATATTACGAAATGTTACAATTTTAGTTGAAACAATCAATGGAGATTCCGTGTTCTCCATTTTTTCATGTATTTCAGTTACACTTTTATAAATTAAAAAAAGACCTCCTAAAATTAGAATTATATCACGTCCTGAAATTCCATAGTTTGCGATGCTAAAAATATCTTTAGTTAAACCCATTATCCAAGAAATGGAAAAAAGTAGTCCTATTCTTAATATCAAAGCCAAACCTAATCCAAACTGTCGAGCCTTAGATTGCTTTTCTTTAGGCAATTTATTGGCCAAAATCGAAATGAAGATTAGGTTGTCAATTCCTAACACTATTTCTAAAGCACAAAGAGTTAGAAAAGCTGTCCAAATATCAGGGTTGGTTATCCATTCCATTTAATTTATTGAAATTTAAGTGATTTTTATTTTTTGTTTGCTCACTGACAATAGAGGAATATAATCATTGGCTATATATTTATTATATCTGTATTTTATGCATATTCATGCTTTTATTGCACAATAGAAAATCAGCCTAATATTTCTTTTAAAACAATAATAAGATTTAGCCCCTTAAAACCATATTTATTTTTGAGATAATAAAAGTACAATTAAACTATCCTTGAAGATAAAATAAATGACCATTTCTGGAAAGTTTACTTAAAGGAGAACTTTTTTTACTCCATTTTCTCTGTTTTGTCCCAAAACAGTTCGTTTTATGAATCCGCTTCGAGAGCAATAGTTTTTGAAGGACTTAAAAGGTTCGATATTACCGTATGACCATGGGTTGACAACTAAATAAAAATTGACCACCATTTTCACTTAATCAACAACGTGAGCATTAAGGGTATAGATAGACTTCCTGTTTGGCTGAAAGAACATGATATTTTAGGGATTTAATTCTCTATTCAAACCATAACTTAGCCTAAATAGGATATGCCCCAAAATCCCCTTTTAACCAAGTTACGTTGTAAAACTAGCCTTTGAAAAATTGGATCAAATAGGCAATTAGGACACTTACAATGAGCCCAATATTTACTTTCGCAAAGTCTTTGACTATTAATTGGTACGTATTTTTTAGTTCCTTCTTTCGCAAAAGATAGTTGATGGCGATTTCCCGACCGGCCAAAATGCCAATAAAAGTCCATGTGGTACTCATTGGAACGTTATTAATAGTCGTAAAGAAGTATAATAATAATCCATAGCAGGCATCTATTATCGTAGCGGAACGAATATGTTGGGTATTCGACTTTTGATTTACCACCTCCTGGATCTTCCCTCCTTTTGAGTTGAATATATATGCCATTATTAAAAGGATGACACATAGCGACACCAAAAGTTCGGACAATTGCAATTGCCGGGGCAAGAAAACAAAAATATTGGCAAAATCCTGTATCAGCCATTGCGACCATAAAAATCCGGTTGAAAACCATTGCCCTACCAACCAATAATGCCTTTGTTTTTTCTTATCCATTAAACGTATGGACGCTTTGGATTCAAACTTCTTGGATATCAGAAGATAAAGTGCTAAGGCCGCCACGAATGCCAAAGAATAGCCAAAGAAGGACTTAAGAATCATTTTCTCAATGAGCTGTCCGGATGAAAATACGCTCAGTATCATGAATGTGGTGCTTACAGGAATACCCAATCGTGTAATGACCAATAAAGAAATTGGGGCCAACAGATACCACCACGGTAAAGAATCTGGCAAGGGTATCTCGGACAACCTTCCATAAGAAACATCACCCGCATTCGTATACCAACCATAGAGAATGGTTACAGTAAGGATCGATCCTGCGAACGCCCAAAGGTACCACCACTTAATTTTTGAATTAGAGGCAATAAAAGTCCCCAGGGTCTGTATTACGTCGTTGGCGATTACGGCATATGCAGCGATTAAAAAACCAGAATAAAATATTAGTTGATTCATTTATAGTACAGCTTCTTTATAACAGGCCTCTTGCTCATAGCAATCAAAAACAACGTAAAAGTAGATTAAATTTTGAGCAAAGTGTCACCTTTAAATAAAATTTAAAGCAACGATTATTAACAGCCTACCAACGGTATTAATAACTACATTTGATGTGTATTAAGCTCAAAAATGTTGGGTCTCAGGTTTTTAATTCTTCTCATATAATGATTGCCTCCAGTACCTTCCGAGGACCTATAGTCAGCGATATTGGGATTGAATTTACCATTTACAAAAAAATCAATGCTAGCGAAAGGAACTTTATTCACTTGCTTGGCATTTGGCTTTTTCATTTATTGTATTTTTTTAAATCCGTACACAATTTGCTGCCCCTTACGGGCATGCTTTTCTTATTAGGTATTCTATTGGCCGTGGCGGTTATACAAACAAATGAAGCTTTGGAAGTAATAGACATTAGGTACACTTTCAACGAATTTTATACCATAAATGGGCTACTAGAACTTCAATCGTCCATTATAGAAATTGTGCAGTTGATGGCAGGTACCATAAAAATGAATAGCTTGGATGCTTGTACAAAAAATCACGGATTATTGATATTTTTGGCGTACTATGCCAGTTCGGGCGAAAGCTTACTTATCATTGGTTCTGCCACAGGTATAGCTGCTATGTGGCTTTTAAAATATGATTTTTGTGGTATCTAAAGAATATTGCCAGGTTCGCAATGCTAGGGCCCTTATCAGTAATAATAATTAATATAGTGTAGAATTAATGAATACACCTTTACAGAAAGTTACCACAGTATCACTTCTCATGACTTTGGGTATTGTCTTCGGAGATATTGGTACCTCACCGCTTTATGTTTTTACCGCCATTACCCAAGGAACCAATTTTGATCCACTATTGGTCATGGGGAGCATGTCCTGCATTTTTTGGACGCTTTTACTTATCGCTACCATCAAGTATATTTATTTGGCACTAAATGCTGATAACCATGGGGAAGGCGGAATTTTCGCACTTTACGCGCTACTTCGCAAGACCAGATCGAAGTGGATTATCTATCCGGCATTGATTGGCTGTGCCACCTTGATCAGTGATGGCTTTATAACACCGGCAATTTCAATTTCATCGGCAGTGGAAGGTCTTGATATTCTGTACGAAGGCATTCCTACCCTGCCCATTGTATGCGGTATTATTATCGCGCTATTTCTAATCCAACAGTTTGGCACTAAAAGAATAGGGATTCTTTTTGGCCCCGTAATGTTGGTTTGGTTTACAACCCTTGGAATTCTTGGGTTGAACCAGTTACTTCGCAATACTGATGTGTTAAAGGCCATGAACCCGATGTACGCATTTGAGTTCTTGGTTCAATATCCTAGCGCACTATGGATTCTTGGCGCTGTCTTTTTATGTACTACAGGTGCGGAGGCCCTATATTCGGATCTTGGTCATTGCGGCAAAAAGAATATCAGGATTACTTGGGTTTTTGTATTGTCTATGTTGTTGCTCAATTACTTTGGGCAAGCCGCCTTTTGTTTGTCCCTGGAACAAGGAGCTTCGGTAAAGTCGATTTTTTATGCCACGGTACCAAGTAGATTTCTACCTTATATCATAGGTATTGCGACCGTTGCTACTATCATTGCCAGCCAAGCGCTTATTACGGGCATATTTACCTTAGTGAACGAGGCGATCAAGCTGAAATTATGGCCTAATCTCAGGGTCAAATATCCCTCTACCCATAAAGGTCAGATTTATATACCCTTTATTAATTATTTTCTATTGGCAGGTTGCTTACTGGTGGTCTTTCTTTTCAAAAAATCAATCAATATGGAAGCAGCCTACGGTTTGGCCATTACCATAGACATGTTAATGACCAGTTTGCTGCTCGGCTATCTTCTAATTGCCAATTTTAAAAACCGAACAACGATCATCATACTGGTTTTTGCCATCATCATGATCGTAGAAGCAACCTTCTTCGTTTCAAATCTTAATAAAATAGTGCATGGCGGATGGTTTACCCTATTATTGGCATTAGTATTATTCACCCTCTTACTTTTTTACCATAGGGCAAGAAAACTGCGTGGAACAGATGCCGAATATCAAAAAATGGAACAAATCGAGCCATTGTTATTGAAGGTTATGAATGACAAAAGTATCCCGTTCCTAGCAACCAACTTGGTTTTTCCTACCCGTTCTTCCAGAACAAATTACATCGATGTGACCGTAGCGCATTCATTGTTTAGGTCACGGCCCAAAAAGGCTGCCATCTATTGGTTTCTACATATCGCTGTTACAGATAGCCCATATGGGGTTTCATACAGTACAAAAACTATTATCCCTCAAAAAAGCATCTTTGTGAAATTGAATTTGGGCTTTAAAGAGCCACATTTGATCGATTCCATAATGCGAAAAATTCACTATGATTTGTCCGAGTCGGGTGAAATCAAGGGCCAAAATATTTTCTTTGCAAACCCTGAGAATAGCATCCCTGCCGATTTTAAGTATGTGTTGATCAATTCACGTGTAGCTACCGATAATCATCTTTCAATTCTAGAAATCTTCGCAGTGCGTATCTATCGTCTGTTGAAAGCGACCGGGCTATCTGCAATGGATGATTTTGGTTTGGATACCACAAATTCAATTGAGGAGAAGATCCCCATAAACGTGGCGCCAATCGATAAAATAAACGTGGTTCGGATACACTAAAAAATAAAATTATATGATACGTCAACTTTTTAAGTAAAAACCATTGGAAAGTCTTAAGTAAGAATCTGGAGCGTCTTCCTTAAAAAGATCGTTAGGCGTTTTCGATTTGACCATGGTAGTTATCGGGGCCATTATCGGAACTGGTATTTGTGTACTTACAGTTGAAGCCGCCGCAGGTAAGGAACACGCACTTGGCGCCGGCCCGGCCTTAACGGTTTCCTTTGTGATAACGGGTCTTACCTGTCTTTTTTTGGCACTATGTTATGCAGAATTTGCCTCGATGATACCTGTTCCGGTAGCGCCTATACCTACTCATACTATTCCTTTGGAGAGCTTATCACATGGATAATCGGATGGGACCTGATATTGGAATATGCCGTAGGAAACGTAGCGGTTGCCATAGGCTGGTCAGGATACTTTAAAAATCTTTTAGACGGATTCGGCTAATATCTTCCAGGTTGGATATCCACCTCCACTAGGACAGAAATGGTTCAATAGCAGTCCCATTCTCTGCTGGCACTGAAACCTGACTTAAAAATTGTATGTACACTTTGTGGTCTAATTAGTAAGGGCATACGTTTGGACTCCCCAATGCGATACTTCTGTCCGACTTTCATTTGAATGTTCTTAAGTGCCATTATTTATTTTTGGTATGCTTACCGAAAAAGTAAGTTGAACCAACTTTTTCATTTTAAACCAATCTGATCTGTATATTGACCACTTAACCTATGAACCATACTTATCAAGTTGGCTCTGAAAAACTAGAAAGTAAACTTTACTACCAATTCACTGGAAAAGGGAATGCGTTTATTTTCGTTTGAACAATCGTAAAATTAATGCTGTAATGAAAGGGATTAGGGTAATAAGGATTAGCAGAAGAAATATGAGACCATAGTTATTTTTCACCCATGTGATTTCACCTAAAAAAAAACCGGCCAACAAGAAAAGTGAAACCCAAATTACGGCACCCAAAGCCGAGTATTTTAGAAAGATTTTGCGTTCCATTCTTATCATTCCTGCCACAAATGGCACATAGGTTCTTAAAATCGGAAAAAAACGGCCAATAATAATAGCCCTAGTTCCATATTTTCCATAAAATTCTTCGGCTTTGGGCAAATGTCTTACTAAATATTTTACGATTAATGAATCACTTCTTTTGCGAAATTGAGCCTCCATAGCCCGACCAGTATGGTAATTCATCAAATTGCCAAATGTACCAGCAAATGATAGTAAGATTAACAAGACGGTAACATCCATTTCTGTAGTGGAACATATTACACCCGCTGAAAACAAGAGGCCATCACCGGGTAAAAAAGGGAAAAATATTAGTCCCGTTTCAAGTAAAATGACAATAAAAAGCACCAAGTATGCTCTATTAACGTTTTCAGCGACCAATGCCAATAGGGCATCATCGGTGTGAAGTATAAAATCGAGTAACTCATTCATGTCTATATGCTTTAATGGTGGTTGTAGTCGGTATTTTTATCGGTTCAAAGTTCTCAAACAATAAATAAGGTCAAATAATGTGATCATCCCGATCCAACTAATCATATTACTCATTTAGCACTACCAGTCGACCAAAGCATGCGCTTATTCTCTTTCATAGGACAATAATTGTTCGATGGTGCACTATGTTTTCAAAAAAGCCATTTCAATGCAAATATTAAAAATAGATTTATAGGATTCTACGTTTTCCCTGATAATCTTTACCTAAAAGTTAGGTGCCAATCTGCTGGTTTGTATTGCTTTCAAAAATTGGGTTATGAAATTCAAAGTAAAGTCCCCGCGATTTATAAAAATCATATCCTATTGCTTTTGAACAAGGTTTTTTATTAGGCACCTGGGTGCCGAGTATTTTTATTTCAAATTGCAATTCAACGATTAATTTCCTTTATGTGCTTCCGGGTATGTAATGACCATGTTCAGGTTGATGAACACTGGCGTCTGACTATGAACAATCACGATATGATATCATTCGGATCGAAAGCGTTCATTTTTATCGGGAAGAACCAAAGAGGCCAGTATGCCTGCAAGCAATGAGACCGATATTACGGTCAGCGATATCCATTCTGGCAATTCTATTTGATGCGAAAAAAGCATTTTTAATCCTACAAAGGCTAGAATTAATACCAAACTGTAATTGATATACCTGAATTTTTCCAGCATCCTTGAAATCAAAAAATACATTGACCGCAACCCCAAAATAGCAAAGATATTGGAGCTAAATACGATAAACGGATCTGCCGTGATGGCCAAAATAGCGGGTATGCTGTCCAAAGCGAAAAGTACATCGGTCATTTCAATGATCACAAGGGCTACAAATAGAGGTGTAGCTGCTTTAACTCCCATACGTTTAATAAAGAAATTATGACCATGCAAGGAACTGGTAACGGGGTAGATTTTTTTAATCTGCCGGAATATGAACGATTTCTTCGGATTGAACTCATGATTGGCGCCGTTCAGCATTTTGAAGGCGGTATACAATAAGAATACTCCGAAAATGTAAATAACCCACTCAAACCTGTTTATCAATGCCACGCCAAAAATAATCATTACACCCCTAAAGACTATAGCACCCAAAATGCCCCAAAACAGCACACGATGCTGGTACAATGGAGGTATTTTAAAAGCAGAGAAAATGACCGCTATAACAAAGACATTATCGATGCTTAATGAAAGTTCGATTAAGTAACCAGTAATATATTTCAGTACAGCATTGTTTGGCGTGAGGCCTGTTGGGTTTTCGACCAGTCCATTTAAAAATAGCCAATAGATGACCCAGCTGAAACCGAGTGCTATAGTAATCCACACCGTAGTCCATATAGCGGCCTCTCGACTTTTGATGACATGTTCGTTCTTGTGAAAAACGCCAAGGTCCAAAGCCAGGAATATAATGATAGTCAGTATAAAAAAAATCCAAACCCACATGTTTCTCTAATTTTAATTCATAGACAGCTTAAATCGTCATTTTCTAATCACCTACTAATCAATTCTAATAATATTTCCCAGAAAGGGATTTTCCAAATCCTAGGCCTGGTCATGACTTTCATTGGGTATTCCCTCTTTAAATTTTCAGTGATCATTTAACAATCCTCCTATTGCCATTTTTATTCTATGGTCACTTCTTCTCACCCAAAAATTGGGAATTTCGGTCAATGTATTTACGAAAAACGGAAATCTTTTTTTAATAATATACTATATTGTTTTGAGTTTCTAAGTTAACTTTTTTCAGAATTTGAAAGCTGTTCGATTTCATTGTAAGCTTACACAGGATATTTGAAAATTAGCTTTTTAATTATAAAAGGCATTTCATAATATACTGTTTCTGCCGTCCCCAATTACTCATAAAAGGTTACTGCACCTTTATTAATGTCATACATTGCGCCTATAATTTTAATTTCTCCTTTGTCTTGCATTTCTGCAAGAACATCGCTCTCCCCAATAATCCGTGTTATGGTCAGTTGAACATTTTTGGCGGCGACATTATCTACAAATTCAGAATTTGAAGAGTTTCTTAAACTCAACTCGTGAGGTTCTGCAACCGCTTTGACCGCTGGTTTAATTTTAGCCAACATACCTGTAAGATTCCCTAATTTGGCATCATCGCAAGCACCTTTAACTGCTCCGCATGCCGTATGACCTAAAACGACTATAAGCTTTGTTCCTGCAAGTTTACAGGCGAACTCCATACTTCCTAGAATATCTGGGTTAACAAAATTTCCCGCTATGCGAATACTAAAAATATCACCCAATCCTTGATCAAAAACCAATTCTGCAGAGACCCTGGAGTCTATGCAACTTAATATAGTTGCAAAAGGAAATTGTCCATCACTCGTATCGTTGACTTGTTCCAGCAAGTTTCTGTTGGCTTTTAAATTGTTTTGGAATCTCAAATTTCCTTCCTTTAAATATAGCAAAGCCTTTTGAGGTGTCATTGTTGCCTGTGTTTCTCTTGTATGTGCTTTCATTTAATATTAATTTATTTTTAATTATGATTTATTTGATCTTAGTTTAAAAAACTCGATATAACTTGGCGGATTCTCAACAGTACCGCGTTCAGAAATTAATTTTATGGTAATATGCCTCTCTTTAGCCTTGATTACAAAATCTTCCAGTATTTCGATAATGTCATGATCCAGATACCTTGTTTTTCTAACATCCAGTTCTAAGTACGAATTTATAGGAAGCCTGTCCAACTCCTTCAAAATGGCTGCTTTATTAAAAAAAGTGTAACTAATCAGTTTGTCTTTTGAGGCTTTGCTTCAGCGATAAGAGCCAATGCATCCAAGACATTCATTCCATTTTTGATTGTGGTATCTATGACGGATCGTATTTTGGCAAAGTTCTGGG
>Ga0105050_10008440_pt1 | contig 11884 bp, 9 predicted proteins | sample FRY01_FD_78088 | JGI IMG/M metagenome (GOLD analysis project Ga0105050, IMG submission 78088) | Freshwater microbial communities from Lake Fryxell liftoff mats and glacier meltwater in Antarctica - FRY-01 | ecosystem: Environmental > Aquatic > Freshwater > Ice > Glacier meltwater ... | reverse complement strand
GGCTCCCCTGTGTATTACGGCTCTGACCGTGTTCTGCACGCCTCCACGTTCCTCTTAAAGCTCACACCCGTAGGGTCTGGGCCAGGCCAAAGCCAAAGCCAAAGCCAAAGCCAAAGCCAAAGCACCATCGTTCTGGCTTCCGGTTTGGTGGATGCCAGAGGCGATCTGGAGTCGAGAATCGTGTTGCCCGCGCTTGGCGCTGGAACCTATGACGTGGTGTTTTCCGCTCGCCATCTGGGCGGGCATGGCCTGCGTCTCACCGCACGAATTGTCGTGGGTGAGGGAGGGGACTATCGCCAGATTGCTGCGAATATTCCCGGCATCTTTGAGTGAGGGCTCAATACATGAGGAGCTTGGAGCGCAAGATGCGTTCATAGGTAGCAACATTGCCGGCTGCCAAAGCGAGGTCGTTCCAGTCGGCGATCATGCTCGGGTTGCCCTGCTCATCCAGAATCAGCACACACGGCTCACGCCCGGCACTAGCTGAGGCGACCACCGGGGTTGCGTCACCCCCATACACACACTCGTGGGTGTGGCCTTCTGCTTCCAGTCGAGCCACCATGTCGTTCCACGCGGTAGAGAGACCAAAAGCAGAGTGGGTGATGTGAGAGAGATCGCACGAATACCCGCCAAACGCTCGGCCAAGCGCACGGCGAAAGCGCACGCCCGGGGTGTTTAGCCCCTCATACACACCCACCAGTTGCGCCATCGGCAATCCTTTCCTTCGATAACGCTACCGGTGCCGTCTGGGGGCTGTGATGAACCAGCACACGATGACTCCAGTGCGGCAGAACGTCGGCTCTCCCTGCTGCATTCCCGCTACTGATTCCACTCAGCCTCTTCGTCAAAGCCACTCCCGTATTGGGTTTCGGGATAGGCGGTGGCGGGCGAGTATCCAGCGGGGCCACTGTGCATATCTCCCTCATTCATGAGGCTGTTTGAGTGCACCACGTTTGCATGTCCAAAATCTGGGTGAGGCGCATGATTGCCTCCACAGCCTGTATCTCCAGGTTCACGGGGAGAGAGGACACGGCCTTGACCTCTTTGCGCCTGCTGGAGCAGGAGGGCGACCCCGCGGAGGCCAGGGTGGCGGGTTGGGCGCTAGTCCTTACTCCCACAGCTCACATCGGTGAGGGGTTCATCGCTTAAGAAGAATTGGATGAGCACATCATTGATGCAGTCATTGTTATAGCCGGCAGCGGGGGCGTGTGTCTCACCGGCCACACTCACCAATGTAGCTCCGAGCAATGCCGCCGTGTCTTTGGCAAACGCATAGGGTGTGACCGACTCATTTAGGGAACCCACGATCAACAGAGGTTTGCCCGAAGGGTTGGAGGGGACAAAGGGGGTGGTGGGAGGGTTTGGAATCCTGTCATCGCGCGTGGCGAGAGTTTTCCAGTCCAGGCCTTTGGGGGGGCCAAAGTATTCGTAGCCGTTGGAGTCTGAATATAGCTGTGACAGCAGCGGGGCAATCTTTTGTGCTCGGGCGCTCAGTTCTCTCTGCTGCGCTTCGGTCAGAGGATCGGCGCTGTAATCCATGGAGTTGACAATGACGCGGACTTCAAATTCGTTGGAGCGAATAATGTTCTTCGCCGAAAGTGTGGCACCCTCCGAAGAGTCAGGATCGTAGCCATCCAGGGAAAACGCCAACCATTCGAAGGTCCCATTCCAGCCAAACAGGTAGGCGCCCTCCATACCCTGGTTGAAAATATCTTGGGCCACGTCAGCGGGGTAGTAGTTCAGCATGATGATGCCCCGCAAAAACAGGGCTTCCGAGCTTTCTAAGCCCTCTGCGCCCGCCGGGTTTACCCGAAAGCCTGCGTACCCGCCAAGAAGTTGATCATCCGCCATCTGGCGAACCTCCAGCACGCGATCCCATGCCTCCTCGAAAGAAATCTCGCTGTAGGCGGCGTAGCCTTCAACGAACCCGCGCAGTTTCACTTCGTTGGCTTCAAAATTAATCAGCGCACTCTCAATGCGGTCATCATCGACGGTCGTCGGGCTATCAAACACAATTTTCCCCACCCACTCGGGGTAGTTACTCACATATCGACCCGCAATGGTGGTGCCGTAGGAGGAACCGATGAAATTGAGCGGCTGGTCCGGGGTGACCAGGTGGCGAATAATGTTCAGATCTTTCGCCACGTTGTCAGTCGAGAGGGTCCACCAATACGGGTTGGCCGCAGCGCAGTCTTCGTAATATTCATCGCTGGTAGCCACTCCCGCATCAATTTCTGCCTCATTAGCGGGGGAGGCTTCACCGAAGTAGCTGAGATAGTCCAGTTCGTCGGAGCATTCGATTTCAGACCCGTCAGAAAAGTCAGAGAAGCCGACACCCCGAGGGTCAAAACCGATGAAAGCAAATTCCTGGTGAATTTGCTCCGGAAAGTCTGACCATTGCAGCTGTTCAATACCGGAACCTCCGGGGCCACCCGGGTTGATGAAGATCGCAGGATCTAAGCCCGTGGATGACGGGGTCCTCATCGCCCGCATCAGGGCGATACTGAAATCAGGAATGTCATTGGTGCCGATGTAGGTAGCGGGTACCAAAACCTCGGCGCACTCGATGACGGACTGAGTGAACGCACCGCTTTGACTCTCTGTATCCATGAACCACTCGGTGTCACATTCGCCCCAGGAAAAGTCTTGAGCGAGATAGGGGGTGAGGTCGCGCTCGCCCTCCAGCGCCGAGGTGTCACGGCCTGTGGTGTCACGGGTTGTGCTCGGGGTATCTTCGCCGCCCATTCCCGCGGTGCAGCCTGAGACCGCCAGGGCGGCAAGGGCAAGAGTTGCCCAGGGCCTCATTGTTCCTATCACCGAACTCCTTCACGCTTGCGCCTTGCTCACACCACTGTACCGAGCGCAGATGATGAGAAAACCCTGGAGGTATCGGCCCTGGATGGCGCGGGTGGTGCGACCACCGCTGGAGGGGAGGGAAGGCTTCAGGGAACGTGGGCCTGTGGCCTATGTCTTCTGCGAGCCTGCCACGAGTTGAGCTGCCCCCGCCGCGCGCAGAGGTATCGATTCCGTGGGGCTTTCTGCAACCGCCCTGCTAAAGCGCTCGTAGCCTCCGTAGAGGTGGTCGCGCATTGCTTTTTCTGCGGAAACGGGGTCTGCCGCTTGGATACATTCCCTGATTCTTTCGTGTTCTTTTATCGTCGCCTGCCACGGCCAATCAAGGCTGTAAATCCGAAACAGATGCATGTGACAGTGGGATTGCGTGAACGCTTGAATAACGGTCTGGTTGTTGGTGGAGGCCAAAATCGCGTTGTGAAACCGGCTGTCGTGGCTGATCAGGGTGTGTTGCATGGAATCTGTGGACGTATCGAAGTGTTCGAGTTCGGCCGCCAGAATCTTCGCCGGGTTGGCCAGTCGATTGGAAGCAGCAATCCGGGCCGCCCAGGGCTCGATCAGGAGCCGGAATTCGAAAAGGTCTCTCACTCCCGCGAGGTCCAAAATTTCCGTGGTGGCATATCCCTTATTGGAGGTGGCCACGAGCAGGTTGTCCCCTTGAAGGAGACGCAAAGCTTCCCTGACCGGTGTTGGCGAAACACCAAATTCTTGAGAAATGTGGTGAATGTTTACCTTTGTTGCGGGGGGAATGGAATGATCAAGAATTTTCCTGCGCAACTTTTCATACACGTCGGCGGTGGTGAGGCGAGCGCTTCCCGAGCTCAGCGCAGACTCGCGCACGACCTCGTTGGGGGCCTCCCCCGCGGACATACTGTCTGTGGCCATGACCGACCGCCCCCTCACATTTTTTGGGTTTTCTTCACTCCTGTACTCCCACGACGATAACCGTTTTTGAGCGGGTTGTTGCGTGCGCTCCCAGGTAGAGACCGCATCCGAGTTCGCGAACGCCACCGGAAGCCGAGCTTTCGATTACGATCGAGAATATACACTCTGTCGATTTTGGATAGAACCGCCGGCCCAGATGTGGAAGAGTTCCTCCATAAATCTCTCTACCCACGATAAAGAGGAGCGTCGCAATGGAGCAGTACTCGATGGAAAATCTTTTGCCAATTGATGCTGAGAACGCTGTTTTGGTTGCCAGGGTGTGGGACCCCGTGTCGGGGGGGCCGCGAGTGTGCCGCGTGTGGCGCGACGGCCTTATTGACATTACCGGTGAGTGTTCAACGGTTTCCGAGTTGTGTGAGGCGCCAGATGATGTGGCCAATCTCGGGCGGGGTCGAGCTGCCCGGTGGTCGCTTGACGAAGTGATGCGCGGATCTCTTGTTCGGGGTAAAAATGAGCTTCATTTTCTTGCGCCCGTCGACTTACAGGTGGTCAAAGCCTGTGGAGTGACATTTGTGGGCAGCCTGATTGAACGTGTGATTGAGGAAAAATGTGCGGGTGATTTCACCAAAGCAGAAGAGATTAGGGCCGAATTGTCTACTGTGCTCGGGGGCAGCCTGAAGGGCATCAAGCCTGGCTCCCCGTCAGCGCAGCAAGCTAAGAAAATCCTGATGGAGCAGGGTTTGTGGTCGGCATACCTTGAGGTCGGCATCGGCCCCGACCCTGAAGTTTTCACCAAGGCACCCGTTTTAGCATCCGTGGGGTGGGGTGCGCTCATTGGTATTCCCAGTTTTTCGCAATGGAATAACCCTGAGCCCGAGCTTGTTCTTGCGGTCAACTCTTATGGCACCCCGGTGGGGGCCATGTTGGGAAATGATGTTAACCTTCGGGATGTGGAGGGGAGAAGCGCTCTGCTGCTGGGAAAAGCTAAAGACAACAACGCCCAGAGTGCTCTGGGGCCATTTTTGAGATTCTTTGATTCGTCTTTCACCATCGACACCGTCTCCCAGGAAGAAATCCAACTCAGCGTGGTGGGGCTTGATGGGTTTGTGATGTCGGGGACCAATAGTGTTCGAGAAATTAGTCGGTCTTTAGAAGATTTGGTTGCCGCCACCTGGGGGGTGCACCATCAGTACCCGGACGGTTTTGCTCTCTACACCGGCACACTGTTTTCGCCCACGCAAGACCGTGGGGTTCCCGGGTCAGGATTTACTCACACACCGGGCGATCACGTCGTTATCTCGGCGCCCCACCTGGGGGCTTTAGAGAATACGACCGCCCCCACGGAAGCTTTGGAGCCCTGGGATTTTGGGATTCGAGACTTGATGGGTTACCTCTCTCGACTGCCGTAACGCCCGGGAATATGCGGGTTACCGGCCTGTGCCGGACGGACATCGGGCGTCAAGGTATAGAGCGAAGGTCTCGAATATCTATCAATTTTGCGAAGAATTGATATATTTCGCGCAAAGGGGTTACATTTATCTCACCAATCCCCATGCACCATGGAGATTCTCAATTGAGAGGAATCAAAGATATGACGCTAAGGCGCAGAAGCACTGTGGCTTTCGCCGCAATTGCAATGTCCGCTGGTCTGCTCGTTTCAGGCTGTACGCCTGCCGCCGAGGAGCCAGTAGCCGAAGACACCACCACCGACACGACTGAGGCTCCGGCCACAGGCCCTGACTTCTCGTCAGTGCAGGTCGCCCTCGTCCCCGGTGGAGCACACCCCTACTTCCAGCCGTGGATTGCTGGTGGAGAAGCTGCCGTTGCTGAGTTTGGTATCGGCGCCACCCAGTTCAACGAAACAGGCGAATGGGACCAGACCAAGCACAACGCGGCCATTGACTCAATGGGCGCCCAGGGCTTCAACGCGTTTGGAATCTTCGGAGTTTCTCCCACGGACATCAACACCACTTTCCAGGCCCTCAAAGGTCAGGGCTTTGCTGTTGGTTCCCTGGCATCATGCCCCGCCGGTGACACAAACGAAGCAGACTTCTGCTTGTCCACTGACACGGGTGAAGCTGCTTACTTGGCAACCAAGGCCCTCATCGAACAGATGGGCGGCGAAGGTGCCATTGTGCACTTGACCGGTAACGCTGTGGACTCAAACACCGTGCGTCGCATTGAAGGCGTTCAGATGGCGATTGACGAAACCGATGGAGCAGTAACGCTGTTGACCACAATCACCGACATTGACACCGACTTGCAGTCTGCTCAGAAGGCCGTTTCCGACCTTCTCGCAGCTCAGGGTGACGCTGTCAACGGAATTGTGACGACCGCTTACAACCCTGCAGTCGCTGCGACTGAAGGTGTTGCCAGCACCGGACTCCCCATCAAGGTCATTGCTATCGATGATGACGCGATCATCCTCGATGCAATCCGTGATGGCACCATCTCCGGCACCGTGGTCCAGAACCCATGGGGCCAGGGATACGTCGGTAGCTACGTGCTTGCTGCACTGCAGACCGGCTTCTGCACGATGAACGAACCAGGTTTGTATGTTGACTCCGGTTCTTTCCTCGTGACAACCGCCAACGTGGACACCTACGACGCTGAGCGCGAAGCTACGTCAAAGAGCATCCTCGCTGCGTTCCAGAACGAGTACATGACCTGCGGTTCATAACCCAGGTTTCTTGAGGAATCGGGCGGTCCTTTGGGCCGCCCGATTTCCTGAGAAAATGCGCCACAATTGAGACCGGGACAACGGCAAGGACGCCATGACTACTATCACCAGCGCTCGCGCGTATTTGATCGATATTCCTGTAGAGACCCCGCGCACCGACGCGGTCCAGGCCTTTCTCAAGCAAGAAACAATTTTTGTCCATATCCATACCTCAGATGGTCTTGAAGGTGTCGGCTACTCGTACACCATCGGGACGGGCGGAACCGCAATACTCGCTCTGCTCAAGGATTACCTTCTCGAGATGCTGATTGGGATGGACAGCGAGCGCATCGAGCACGTGTGGAACACCGTGTATTACGGCACCAGGGCTACCACCACCGGAGCCATCACCTCGCTCGCGGTGGCAGCTATTGATACGGCGCTCTGGGATCTCCGGGGACTCCGCACAGCGACACCGCTCTGGAAAGCAGTCGGTGGCGCATCTGACCGTGTTCCGCTCTATGACACCGAGGGCGGCTGGCTACACATTGACACAGAGACGTTGGTTTCGGGGGCAGTGGAGTCCCAGGCCAAAGGGTGGTCCGGTGTCAAAGTGAAGATTGGCAAACCCGATATTGCCGAAGATGTCGAGCGTTTGAGCGCCGTGCGCCACGCTGTCGGCGCGTCGATGAACATCATGGTCGACGCAAACCAATCCATGACCTTGGCTAATGCCCGTCAGCGAGCAGCGGCATTGGAGCCCGTGGGACTGTATTGGTTGGAAGAACCCATGCCAGCAGATGATATTTCTAGTCACGCGATTCTGGCCTCGAGTACGAACATTCCCCTTGCTGTAGGAGAAAGCATTTACTCCGCGCAAATGTTCCAGCAGTATCTCCACCACAATGCTGCCGGCATCATCCAGGTGGATGTGGCCCGGGTGGGAGGCATCACACCGTGGCTGAAAGTCGCACACCTGGCCGAGACCTACAACGTGAAGGTGTGCCCTCACTTTTTGATGGAATTGCACGTCTCGCTCGCTGCGGGAACCGCCAACGGGCATTACGTTGAGCACATCCCGCAGCTCACCTCTGTCACTACCAAGCGCATGACGATTGAGAACGGTCAGGCCATCGCTCCCGACGCTCCCGGTTTGGGGATCCCCTGGGACTTTGATGCAATAGAACGATTGGTGGTTGCCTAATGGTTACTCAGGAGAAGCTGGCCGCACGATTTGGGCACTTAGCGACAGACCAGCGAATGATTCTTGCGGTGCTTGTCATCGCGGTGTTTATCGCTTTCGCCATTCGAACGCCAGCGTTCCTTAATGGCCAGTTTGTGATTTTTCCCCTCATTCGAGACACCGCTGTCATCACCATTGTGGGTCTCGCGCAGCTTGTGACCCTCTCTATCGGGCATCTCAACCTTGCGGTAGGCCGAATGGCTGCGGTGTCGGCGATGGTGGCGGGATTCACCTACGAACGCATGGGGTTCGGTCTTCTGGCGGGGCTTATCGCCGGTGTGCTGGCTGGTGCCCTCGTGGGGATGGTGACGGGATACATCATTGTGAAATCCCAGGTGAACGCCTTCATTGTGACTTTGGCGATGGATTTTGCCCTCCTGGGGCTTGTGACCTTTACCTACATTTCCCTCACCGACGCGGCCGCATTTACGGTGAAACCTGAAGGAATGGACTTTATCCGAGCGGGCTCGCTCGCTGATTTTTGTGTATTTGGTTGGTGTGGGCCGAGCGTTATTCCGGTGATTATCTTCCCCGCACTCGCCGTGGTTGCCCTCATTTCTTTCCTGTATTACCGGACGCGGTTGGGTCGTGAATTGCTCGCCACAGGCGTCAACCTCCGTGCCGCACGGCTGTCCGGAATTCCTGTTGACACCAGGATCATCCAGGCGCACACTCTGTCGGGCGCGCTTGCCGGCCTCGCAGGAATTTTCCTGGCCTATGTGAATGGTTCCTTCTCGGCGGCCATCGGAAGCGAATTACTCCTTCCCTCATTCCTCGGCCCCGTTTTGGCGGGAACGCTGCTCACGGGAGGCGTTGTTGGAGTATTTGGAACGATGCTTGGAACACTCCTTACCTTGGTGATCCGCCAGGGCTTGCTCGTCCAGGGGATTGGTCTGGAGACCTTGAACATTGCGCTTGGTGTGATTCTTCTTCTTGCACTTTCGGCAAACAAAATCAGAACAAGTATCACGGACCTGTTTAGACGAAAGGCAGTGGAATGAAGTTTCTTGCGAAAAGGGTAAGAACGACAGAGTTTTCCCTGACCGTCTTATTCGTTGTCGGGTTTGTTGCGCTGGCGGTAACGAGCGGTGGCGTGCTGCTGTCTGGCCAATCGATTCGAAGCTTCCTGACCTACCTGGCTATTCCGATTCTTATCGGTTTGGCTCAGATGGTTGTGCTCGCCGTGGGTCAGCTGAACCTGGCTGTGGGGGCGATGGGTGGTGCGGCTGCCGCAGTGATGGCTCAAATGATGGTCGTATGGGACGCTCCCATCTGGGTTGCCCTCCTCAGCGGTTTCCTGGTCGCAACGCTGATGGGTGCTGTGAATGGGTTGCTCGTGGTGACGACCGGTCTGAACGGTTTTATCATTACTCTGGGAACTCTCACGATTCTTGAGGGCGTGCAGTTTGCGCTCGTGCGAAGTTTCACCATTGATGGGTACCCCGCTGCGGTGAAAGCCTTTGGGAAAATTGAGTACTTGAATATTCCATCGGTCTTCATGGCTGCGGTGGTGACGGCGGTCGTACTCGCCTGGTTCTTCCGCACGAACGTGGTGGCACGAAAGATTCTGGCCACCGGAGCGAATCCTCTCGCCGCAAGGCTTTCCGGGGTGTCGAATCCTCTCTCTGTCTTCTTGGCCCACACCCTGTCGGGAGCCCTTATTGGTATTGCCGCCATTGTGACCATCACGTCACTGGGAGGAATCAACCGTTCGATTGGAGGGGACTGGCTCCTCTCCAGCTTTGCAGCCCCCATCATTGCGGGAGTGCTAATGAGTGGTGGAGTTGTCGCGGTCTATGGAACGGTGATGGCTGCCGGTGTAATTCGCCTCGTGGACATTGCCCGCGCGCAGTATTCCCTGGATCCCTCCGTCGTGAACTTCACCATCGGAACTGTGGTTTTGTCCACGGTTGCGTTGAGCGAATGGCGCCGGAGACGATCTGAAATCAGACGTCAAAAATATGTGGAGGTCGACAGTGAGTGAAATTCTTAAAGTCAGTGGACTGTCGAAAAGTTTCCCGGGTGTCAAAGCGCTGAGCAACGTCAACATCTCGTTGCGCGGCGGGGAAGTCCAAGCACTTCTTGGGGAAAACGGCGCCGGAAAATCAACGTTGATCAAACTGTTGACCGGTGTGTATCAAACCCAAGAGGGTGGAATTTTTCTTGACGGTGAACTGGTGTCCTTTGGCTCTCCTCTCGAGGCGACCAAAGCAGGAATTGGGGTTGTCCATCAGGAGCGCAACCTGATTCCCTATTTCACCGTGGCAGAAAATATTGTCCTTCAAGATCAGCCCAAGCGTTACGGCCTGATCGATGTCGCGAAGCGACGAGCGCGGGCGCAGGAAGCTCTCGATTCTTTGGGGTTGGCTATTGACCCGGACGAAATCGTGCAGAACTTGTCCGTTGCCCAAATGCAGTTGGTCGAGATAGCAAAGGCTTTGGCCACAGATACTCGTGTCTTGTTGCTGGACGAGCCGACCGCGTCGATCAGTGGTTCAGAGGCCACCAAGCTCTTCCGGGTCGTGGCCGCCCTCAAGGCGCAGGGAACCGCTGTGCTGTTTGTGAGCCACAAGCTCGAAGAAGTTTTCGAGGTGTGTGACACGGTCACCGTCCTGCGCGACGGGGAGAGTGTCATTGAATCCTCGCCGCTGTCTGGATACTCCCAGTCGGAGATTGTCGCAGCGATGGTGGGCAGGACATTGGCAGATCGGGTCAAGCGGATACGAACAGTGCAACCTGGAGAGCCCGTTCTTGAGCTGAAAAATGTCGACACGGCGATAGGCCACAAGGGGATTTCGCTCTCTGTTCGCGCGGGCGAAGTTCTCGGGCTCTACGGCCTTGTGGGCGCGGGGCGAAGTGAACTGATGCGCAGTGTTTTGGGCCTGCACGCCATCGTGTCTGGCGAAATACTGCTGAGGGGCAAGCCGGTCAAAATTCGCGATGTTCGCGATGCGCTTCACAAGCACCGCATCGGCTACGTGACAGAAAACCGCAAAGAGGAAGGTTTATTCCTCGAATTCAGTATCAATCGCAACATCGCGGTGACGGTGTGGCGTCGCCTGCAGGGGTTGCTTGGGATTGTGCGCGAGCACAAAGAAACGGAAGTGTCGGAACGTTTTGTCGACAGATTGGGAATCCGGATTTCCTCTGTTACGCAGCTTGCGGGGAATCTTTCTGGAGGAAACCAACAGAAAGTGAGTTTGGCCAAATGGCTGGCCGCCGATACGGAGATCATTATTATCGATGAACCCACGGTGGGCATTGATGTCAGAACGAAAGCGAACTTCCATGAATTGATCATGGATCTCGCTGATCAAGGAATGGCGGTCGTGTTGATCTCCAGTGACTTGGCAGAAATGGTGTCCATTGCTGATCGAATTATGGTCATGCGCGACTACCAATTCGTGGGGGAGTTGGCTAACTCGAAAGAGTACTCGGATGTGTCCACCGGAGTGATGGAGGCCATTCAGTCCGGGTCGCGATGGAGCTCTTAGCCCCAGGAAAGCTCCACGCTCGACACCCACAACTCGAGGCGGGAGCGCTGCGTGGGGCCTCGTAAGGCAACGGGTCCCAGCGCTTGAGGGCTAGTTGGGGAGTCTGACGCTCGCCATTCCACCATCGACAGCCAGGATTGTTCCCGTGGTGGAAAGCGACGCTGGGTGGGCAAGATACAGAATCGCGTGAGCGACTTCAGAGGCCGACACGAGTCTGCCAATGGGTTGGCGAGCTTCCAACCGCGCACGCTCGGCGGCCGGTTCGGCGGTTTGACCAAGGAGGCGCTGCACCCACGGGGTGTCAGCGGTGCCAGGGTTGACTGCGTTGACTCGGACGCCATCACCGATAAAGTCCGCAGCCATCGCGCGAGTCATTGACTCCAGTGCGCCCTTTGACGAGCTATAGATTGCTCGTTTGGGCAAACCCACCGGGGCTGCCACCGAGCAGGTAGAGACGATGGCAGGGTTTTTGCCAGTCTTCAACAAAGGGTAAAAATGTCTGACAACCCGTGCCGTGCCAAAGACGTTGACGGAGAAAACTTTCTCCCATTCCTCCGGTGGGGAATCAACCACGCTTCCAATAGCGCCGATTCCTGCGTTGTTAATCAGGATGTCGATGGAACCGCTCGATGCATCTCCCACGTGCGCGGCAGCCGCCTGCACGCTGGCTTCATCAGAGATGTCGCAGGAGACGAAGGTGCCGACCCCTGCTAATCCGCCTTCCGCCAGGTCTAACCCAAAAACTGAAGC
>Ga0105050_10008436_pt1 | contig 11885 bp, 11 predicted proteins | sample FRY01_FD_78088 | JGI IMG/M metagenome (GOLD analysis project Ga0105050, IMG submission 78088) | Freshwater microbial communities from Lake Fryxell liftoff mats and glacier meltwater in Antarctica - FRY-01 | ecosystem: Environmental > Aquatic > Freshwater > Ice > Glacier meltwater ... | reverse complement strand
CCAGAATGAATGATAAAAGGCAGGCTGTTTAGCGCAACTCTTCGAGCAGGGCAGGCGGCGCATATCCGTCCGGGATCAGCCCGCGCGCCAGTTGAAACGCCCGCACCGCGTTGACCGTGTTGGGTCCGATCAGCCCGTCGATCCCCTGCGTGTCAAATCCCGCCGCAGTCAGCAGCCGCTGCAACTCCTGCCGCTCGGCAAAGCTCAGCGCCCGGTCACCCAACGGCCAATCCGCCACAATCGGCGGCCCGCCCCGGATCCGGTCGGCCAGATGCCCCAGCCCGATCACATAGGCATCGGCGGTGTTGTAAGTCTCCAGCGCCGCGAAATTGGCGTGGATCAGGAACGCCGCCCCGGCCGCCCCCGCCGGTAGCAGGATCGCGCCATGCCACTGCGTCGCCAGCGCGCTGCCATCCGCCAGTGTCACCCCGCGCCCGGCCCAGAAACCGCCGGGCCGGATGATGCTCCGGTTGGCCAGCCTGTAGTCGAACCCGGCGGGAAGCGCCACTTCGACGCCCCATGGCTGCCCACTGATCCAGCCGTTCTGCGCCAGATAGGCCGCGGTCGAGGCGAGCGCATCCGTCGGATCGTCCGACCAGATATCGCGCCGCCCATTGCCCCGGAAATCCACCGCGAAATCCAGAAACGAAGTCGGCATAAACTGCGTATGCCCCATCGCACCCGCCCAACTGCCGCGCATCTGCGCAGCGTCAACATCACCGTTCTGCAGAATGAGCAGTGCAGCCAGCAATTGCGCCTCAAAGAACCTGCCCCGCCGCCCGTCATAGGCCAGTGTCGCCAGCGCGCTGATCACCGGCGTGTCACCGCGCACCGCGCCATACGCGCTCTCCAGCCCCCAGATCGCCACCACGATATGTCGGTCGACGCCGTAACGCGCCTCGATCTCGTCCAGCAGCGCCGCCCGCTCCTGCAATGCGGCCTGTCCCAGCCGGATCCGGTCATCTGACACGGCTGTGCTCAGATAATCCCAGACCGTCTTGGTAAATTCGTTCTGGTTGCGGTCGCGGGTAATGACCACGGCGTCAAAACGCACTCCGGCAAAGGCCGCCTCGAACGTCTCGGCAGTAATCCCTGCCGCCATCGCACGCAGGCGAAACCCGTCAATCCAGCGGGCCAGCCCCGCCTCGGGGTCGATATCGGCAGTCGGGGTATCGGTCACGGCCTGCGCCTCCGTCATGGTCATCTCTGCGGGGTCGGCAGCGAGCTGCGGCGCAAACAGCGTCAGCACGACCAGCCAGATCGCCTTTTGCATTGCGCCCCCTAACCCTGACCGCCCAGCACGATCTGCATCTTGACCTGCCCCACCCGGCTTTTTGCGGCAAGAGCAAATGCCGCGACGCTGTCCTCAAAGTCAAAACTGCGGGTGATCAGTGGTGCAAGGTCTCCGCCACAGGGTCCCGCAGCGCGAGGCGGCCTTTTTCCTCCAGAACGAGCGCGCGGGTTTCGGTCTGCATCAGGTGTCCTTTTGCTCAGCGACGTGTGCGGCTGACCTTGCGTTTCGCCTTGGCGGCGGTGGCGCGCGCAGCACCCTGCTTGCGCCGCACCGGGCCACCGCGGCCTTTTATCGGACCCTTGGGCAGGAACCGGTCATCGAGCTTGACCAGTTCCGCCAGCAGACCCCCGGTCACCGGTGCCACTTCCGACAGTTTCACCGTCACCCGCTGGCCCAGCCCGATCAGCGTGCCGCTATCAGCCCCCATCAGGGTCTGACTGTCGGCATCATAGTGGAAAAACTCCTGTCCCAGCGTGCGGATCGGGATCAGCGCATCGGCCCCCGTCTCGGTCAGCTTCACAAACACGCCAAAGCGGGCAATGCCGCTGATCCGGCCTTCCATCTCGGCCCCCACCCGATCGGCCAGAAACGCGGCGAGGTAGCGGTCGGTGGTGTCACGTTCCGCCATCATCGAGCGGCGCTCGGTGTCCGAAATCATGATCGCCGTGTCATCCAGCCGCTCGATATCCTCGACCGACAGGCCGTCACGACCCCAGCCATGCGCCGTAATCAGCCCGCGATGCACAATCAGGTCGCTATAGCGCCGGATCGGCGAGGTGAAATGTGCGTAGTTGATCAGGGCGAGGCCGAAATGGCCAAAGTTCTCCGCGTTGTAATAGGCCTGCGTCATCGAGCGCAGGGTGGACATGTTGATCAACTCGTCATGATCCGTGCCCTCCGCCTGCTCCAGCAGCCGGTTCAGATGCGATGTCTTGAGGACCTGACCCTTGGCCAAGACCATCCCCGCCGATTGCGCAATCTCGCGCAGCGCGTCGAGCTTTTGTGGATTGGGCTCCTCATGCACACGAAACAGCAGCGGCGTGCGCTTGGCGATCAGCGTCTCGGCGGCGCAGACATTGGCCAGCACCATGAATTCCTCGATCAACTTATGCGCATCCAGTCGTTCCTTGAACGCGACCGATGTCACCTGACCCTGCGCGTCGATCTCGATCCGGCGTTCCGGCAGGTCAAGCTCCAGCGGCTGGCGGCGCGCGCGCGCCTGCATCAGCGCAGCGTAGGCGGCATAAAGCGGGCGGATCACCTCGTCGAGCAGCGGCGCCACCTTTGGCACCTCAAGCCCGTCCATCGCCGCCTGCACCTCTTCATAGGCAAGGCTGGCACGCGACTGCATCAGCCCACGATGAAATCCGTGGTCGATCTTGTGGCCGGTCGCATCGATCCGCATCCGCACGGCGAGGCAAGCACGCGGCACATCCTCGTGCAGCGAACACAGATCACCTGACAGGCGGTCAGGCAGCATCGGCACCACCCGGTCAGGAAAATAAGTGGAATTGCCGCGTTTGCGCGCCTCGCGGTCCAGTTCGGATTGCGGGCGCACGAAATGCGCCACATCGGCGATGGCAACCCAGAGGATGAAACCGCCGGGGTTTTTGGGGTCGGGGTCGAGCTGCGCCAGACAGGCGTCATCACGGTCCCGCGCATCCGACGGGTCGATGGTGATCAGCGGCAGATGGCGCAGATCCTCGCGGCCAGTCAGATCAGCCTCCACCGCGACCTTCTCCGCCTCGGCCAGCACGACGTCGGGGAAATGATCTGGGATACCATGCTGATGGATCGCGATCAGACTGACCGCGCGCGGCGCTGTCGGATCGCCCAGACGGGCGGTAATCCGGGCCTTGGGCAACCCGAGCCGTCCCTTGGGGCCAGCCTGCTCTGCCTCGACCAACTCGCCATCCTTGGCGCCACCGTCATTGCTGGATGTGACGGTCCATTGCGTGTCCGAGCCTTTGTCGATGGGCATGATCCGGCCACCCTCGGCCCCTTTGCGAAAGATGCCGATGATGCGCTGCTGCGGCGTGCCGATCCGGCGGCCCTCGTGGCTATGAACCTCGCCCCTCACCTCGGTCAAGCGTGCGAGCAGGCGGTCCCCCGCGCCCAACGCCGGTTCACCGCGCTGCGCCAGCATCAGGATGCGCGGCTCGTCACCCGCGCCCTGCCATTCCAGCGGGCGGGCATAAAGATCGCCATCCGCATCTGGCCCGGTCACTTCCAGCACCGAAACCGGGGGCAATATATCAGTGTCTCGGCGGCTATGCGTGCGGCCGGGCAGTTTGCCCTCGGCCTCCAACTCGCGCAGCATCGCCTTAAGGTCAATCCGCGCCGCTCCCTTGATGCCAAAGGCGCGGGCGATATCGCGTTTGGTGGTCTGGGTCGGGTTTTCTGCAATCCATTGCAGGATCGCGTCTTTGCTGGGGAACTGGCTCATGTCGGGCAAATAACATGGGCGGGGTCAAGAATGAAGGGGGCGCTGCCCCCACGCTACCGGGTTCCCGCGGGGATATTTCAGAACCAAAAAGCTGCTGGTCAGGTGAAATAATCTTGCAGAATGCGGCCATAGATCGCCTTGAGCTGGGTGATATGCGCAACCGCCACCCGCTCATCCACCTGATGCATCCGGTGTCCGACAAGGCCGAATTCCACCACCGGACAATGATCCTTGACAAAGCGCGCGTCTGAGGTGCCGCCCGAGGTGGAAAGGACCGGCGTCACCCCGGTCTCAGCCGCCACCGCCGCGCTGACCAGATCAGAGAGCGGGCCGGGCGGCGTCAGAAAACTCTCGCCCGAGATTTTCACTGCCATCGCGATACTGACGCCAAATTCCGCCGCCACCGCATCCGCCTCTGCCTGCAGCCATGCGGCAAGGGACGCACCGCTGTGGCCGTCGTTGAAGCGGATATTCACCGCTCCCGTGCAGCGCGCGGGCACCACATTGGTCGCCGGATTGCCGGTGTCGATGGTGACAATGGCGAGCGAGGAGGGATCGAAATGCGCATTGCCCGCGTCGAGCCGATGCGATGCGAGCCGGTCCATCAGCCGCGCCATCGCACTCAGCGGGTTGACGTAAAGCGACGGATAGGCCGAATGTCCCTGCACCCCGGTGACCGCAAAATGCGCGTTCATCGACCCGCGCCGACCGATCTTCATCGCCTCGCCCATCGTGTTAGGGCAGGTCGGCTCGCCCACCAGACAGACCGACATCTGTTCTTGATTGGCCGCCATCCAGTCGAGCAGCGCCACGGTGCCGTCCGTGGCATCCGCCTCTTCATCGCCGGTAATGGTCAGGATCAGCGCGCCATCGGGCGGCGTGTCCTGCACAAAATCCACCGCCGCCGCGACAAAGGCCGCGACGCCTGATTTCATGTCGGTGGACCCGCGCCCATAAAGATATCCGTCAATGATCTGCGCACCAAAGGGATCGACGCTCCAGTCAGCCGGATTACCCAGCGGCACCACATCGGTATGCCCGTTGAAGCCAAATGAACGGTTCGCCCCCTGCCGCCCCCAGCGCGCGAATAGATTGGCGATCCCGCCCCGGTCGACGCGGGTGCAGATGAAGCCGGCCGCGCTCAGCACCCGCTCCAGAAGGACCAGCGCGCCACCTTCGGCCGGGGTGACAGAGGGGCAACGCACCAGCGCGGCGGTCAGGGCGATAGGATCGATCGGTTCGTTCATGGGCAGCTCCAGCTTGTGCGAAAGGCCTAGCGCGGGGCAGGGGGCGATGCAATCGCTGCGGCGGCTGTCGCAGACCTCGCATTTCACGCACAATCCCTGCCTGCCGGGGTCACCGACCCGCCGCGTGGCCCGCGCCTGCCTTGGCCGGTCCTGCGCGATTTGGAGGCGCTCAGGCTGCAGCGGCTGCCCGCCGCCTAATCGCCGTCCTTGTCATAAAACGGCGTCATCTGCGCCACGATCACCGAATTTTCGGCCAGCGCCCGCGCCATCAGCGCCTGCTCTTCCTCGTCGATGTCATGGCCATCGGCAAGGCGCTCTTCCAGCGTGCCATAGCCTGAGACATCCAACGGGGCGAGGTCGGCCTGCTTCAGGATCGCCACCGTCTCGCGCACTGCCTCGGCCTCGTCCACGCCGGAGGCATAGCACATCAACGCGGCACCAGTTGCGCTTTCGGGCAACCCGTCGCCCTGCTTGCGGCCAACCTCAACCAGCAGGGTAAACACCTGCTGACGGCTCGGCTTCTTTTCCCTCTCAGTCATGGGCGGCTCGATACTTTGCTGCGGACAGGCTTTCATAGCCCGCCCGCCGCTGCCGCGCCAGCCATCTTGCCGACTTGCTATGTTATAACATAACATTCAAACTGCGACGCGACTCAACATAGGATTCTCTCATGCCCCATCGCCTGCCTGTCACCGTCCTCTCCGGCTTTCTGGGCGCGGGCAAGACGACGCTGCTCAACGCCGTCCTCAACAACCGCGACGGGCGTCGGGTCGCGGTCATCGTCAATGACATGTCAGAGGTGAATATCGACGCAGACCTGATCCGGGCGGGCAGCGACCTCAGCCAGACGCAGGAAAAGCTGGTCGAAATGACTAATGGCTGCATCTGCTGCACCCTGCGTGATGATCTGTTGGTCGAGGTGCGGCGCCTCGCTGCCGAGGGGCGCTTTGACTATCTGCTGATTGAATCCACCGGCATTGCCGAGCCCTTGCCCGTCGCCGCCACCTTTGATTTTCGGGATGAGCAGGGCGACAGCCTGTCGGACGTGGCCCGGCTCGACACCATGGTCACCGTGGTCGACGCGGTCAATCTGCTGCGCGATTTCTCCAGCCATGATTTCCTGACCGACCGGGGCGAGGCGCTGGGCACAGAGGATACGCGCACCCTTGTCGATCTGCTGGTCGACCAGATGGAGTTCGCCGACGTGATCGTGCTGAACAAGGTCAGCGACGCAGGGCCGGAGCAGACGGCGCAGGCCGTGCGGATCATAAAGGCGCTCAACCCCGACGCCGACCTCATCCTCACTGATCATAGCGCCGTGGCACCCGAACGGATCATGGGCACCGGGCGCTTCGATTTCGACCGGGCCCAAGACCACCCGCTCTGGGCCAAAGAGCTTTACGGTCACGCCGACCACATCCCCGAGACCGCGGAATACTGGGTCACGTCCTTTGTCTACCGCGCGCGGCGGCCTTTTGATCCTGCGGCGGTGCATGCGGTGCTGAACGGGCCACTCCCCGGCGTAATCCGGGCCAAAGGGCATTTCTGGCTGGCAACGCGGCACGACTGGGTGGCCGAATTCTCGCTGGCGGGGGCGCTTTCGACCATCAAACCTCTTGGCATCTGGTGGGCCGCCATCCCGCATTCCCGCTGGCCCACCGCCCAATCGGCACGTGATTATCTGGCATCGCAATGGGCAGAACCGTTTGGCGACCGGCGACAAGAACTTGTGTTCATCGGATCAGGGATGGACCAAAGCAACATCTGCGCCGCACTCGACGCTTGCCTCGTCGGGCCTGCGGAGCGGCTGCTGCCAGAGCTTGGCAGCGACATGCCCGATCCGTTCCCGGTCTGGCAGCGCGAGGAAAAAGCGGCGTGAGTCAAGGCAACCTGCGCTCTGCCCTGCCCGCGCGGCAGCGGTGTGTCAGCGCCATGAGCGATTATGACCGGCTGCCCGGTGCGCTTCGGGGCTGGCTGGCCCGCGCCATACTGCCGTGGTCCGTCCGATCCGTGCGGCGCATCTGGCGCAAGGCGCAGGGCAATCCGCAGACCGCCCTGCACCTGCTCAACCAGCTCGAACAACAGCGCATCTCACAGGATGCAGCGCGCATCTGGGGGCCAAACCATCCGGCGGCCTCCCACAACTTTCACCCGCTAGCGGCGAATCATCCGGGCGATCGCAATCAGCAGACAGGCGCCCAGCAGCCCCACGATAAGCTGCGGAATAACCTGCGCCGATGCATAGATGCCAAATGCACTCAGCAGGAAATTCGCGATCGCCGCACCGACGATTCCCAGCACGATATTAAGCAGAATGCCCGTGTCAGCCTTCATGATCATGCTGGCAATCCAACCGGCCAGTCCACCAACGATCAGCGCACCAATCAATCCCAATCCCATCGTCATATTCCCTTTTCCATCGGCCACATGCCGTCAGGGGCGTAACGCGTCAAAATGCAAGGCGTTCCCGCGCAGACTCAGGAAACCACGGTCGCAATCCAGCGGCGGACAAAATCACGCAGCCAGTCGCGGCGCAGATCCAGCGCGGCAGCGTCCGCAAAATGCACCGACGCGCGCTGATCCGTAGCCCAGACCAGCATCCCGCTGTCGTCAGCCAGCAGGCGCGCGCCAGTCTTGCTATCCTTGACCTTCGCCCCGCGATGAAACACCACCATAACCCGGTCAGGTCGGCTCAGGTTCAGCGTGATGCGGTCATCACCCCCGGCCACAAAACTCGGGGCGTTCCATTTGACATGGGCCTGCAACCCCGGCTCGGCTGCCGCGATAACATCGCAAATCGCTTGCGCCAACGCGCGCAGCGGATGGTCCGTTTGCGCCAGAAACGCGCCCGGCTCCACGCTCAGTCGCGCAGCAATTCGTTGATGCTGGTCTTGGACCGGGTCTGCGCATCGACCTTCTTCACGATCACCGCGCAGTAGAGGTTGATCCCGTTCTTCGACGGCATCGACCCGGCCACCACGACCGACCCGGCGGGCACTTCGCCATAAATGACCGCACCCGTCTCGCGGTCCACGATCTTGGTGGACTGGCCGATGAACACACCCATGCCCAACACCGATCCCTGCCGGATGATGCAGCCTTCAACGACTTCCGACCGCGCCCCGATAAAACAATCATCCTCGATGATCGTCGGCCCGGCCTGCATCGGCTCCAGCACACCACCAATCCCGACACCGCCCGACAGATGCACATTGGCCCCGATCTGGGCACAACTGCCCACCGTAGCCCAGCCATCCACCATCGAGTTTTCGCCGACATAGGCGCCCACATTCACAAAGGACGGCATCAGCACGACACCCTTGGCGATATAGGCGGACCGGCGGACAATCGACCCCGGCACCGCACGAAATCCCGCCGCGCGCCACTGGTTATCGCCCCAGCCGTCAAACTTGGACGGCACCTTGTCCCACCACGTGGCCGCGCCATTGCCGCCCGGAATCGTAACCATGTCGTTCAGGCGAAACGACAGCAGCACCGCCTTTTTCGCCCATTGGTTCACATGCCAATCCGCGCCGCGCTTTTCGGCCACGCGCAGCGTGCCGCCATCCAGTGCCGCCAGCGTCGCCTCGATCGCATCACGCGCCTCACCCTTTGTCGCAGGGCTGATGGCGTCGCGGGCCTCCCATGCAGCTTCGATGGCAGTCTCTAGGGCGGAATGGGACATGGCAAACTCCTCGGTTTCGGCTGCGCAGGTGCATAGACCGGGACGCGGCTTGACGCAATGTCAGGACGGCTCAGGCAAACGGCTTAGGCAAACGGCTCAGGCAAACGGCCCTGACGCCGGATTGGCACCACAGACCAGCACCGCGACCCGCTCGCCCGCTGCCGGCACATAGGCACCCGAAATCAGCGCCGCCAGCGCCGTGGCCCCCGCAGGCTCGACCCATTGGCGCAGGCGGTCCCACAACAGGCGCTGCGCCTGTGCAATCGCCGCATCGCTCACCAGCACTGCCTGCACCCCCTGCGCGCGGGCCATATCATGGCAAATGCGGCCAATCCGCGTGGCACCCAGCGCATTGGCGGCGATCCCGCCCACCTGCACCACGGTTTCGGGGCCATCACGCAGCGCATGATGAAGCGTCGGGGCCAGTTCCGGCTCCACCGCTACCACCCGGCGCGCGCCCTGCCACCAGGCCATCGCCCCGGCAATCAATCCGCCTCCACCCACGGCAATCAGGACCGTGTCAGCCTCCAACCCCTGCGCATCCCACTCCATCGCCAGCGTGCCCTGACCGGCCACGGTCAAGGTCGCATCAAAGGCATGGATCTGCATCGCGCCGGTCGCCGCCTCATACGCCTGCGCCGCGGCCAGCGCCTCGGCATAAGTGCCGGGAACCACGCTCAGCGCGGCCCCGGTGCTACGGATCAGCGCGATCTTGGCCGGCCCCGCCAGTTCCGGGACAAAGATCTGCGCCGCATGGCCCAGCGCATGGGCGGCATGACCCACCGCTGCACCATGATTGCCACCACTCGCAGCAACGACACCGGCCGAAGGCACCGGGCCGGAAAGCAGGGTATTGAACGCCCCGCGCACCTTGAAACTGCCGGTGGTCTGGATGTTCTCCAGCTTGATCTGCAAAGGATATCCCAGTTCCGGCAGGGTCACCGTCAGGACTGGCGTGCAGATCACATGGCGTACCACCCGCGCCATCGCGTCGCGGATATCATCAGACGTGGGGACCATCTAAACCGCCAATGCGCGGTGCAGCGCCGCCTGACGGTCGGCATTGGCGCGGGCCGAAATAGCACCCTCCGGGCTCTGATCGAAGGCATGATAGGCACCGGGATAAAGGACGAAATCCACTGCTACCCCCGCCGCATTCAGCCGCATGGCATAATCGGTATCTTCGTCGAGAAAGAGGTCAAGACCACCCACCCCGATCCATGTCGGCGGCAAACCGGCCACATCAGTCACGCGGGCAGGGGCGGCATAGGGGGACACAGTCTCAGCGCCGGGCGCATGGCCCAGATAGGCGGTCCAGCCGTGGTGATTATGGGTACGGGTCCAGATAAACTCGCCCGTCACCGGGTTCTGTGCGGTGCGGGTGACAGTGCGGTCATCCAGCATCGGATATAGTAGGTTCTGAAAGGCGAGCATCGGCCCCTTGCGATCCCGTGCCATCAGGGCGATCGCTGCGGCCAGACCGCCACCCGCACTCTCGCCCATCACACCGATCCGGCTGTCATCCACGCCCAGCGATCCGGCGTTGTTGGCCAGCCAGACCAGCCCGGCATAACAATCCGCCGTAGCCGCCTCCCATGTGGCCTCGGGGGCCAGCCGGTAATCCACGCTCACGATGACGCAGCCCTGCGCTGCCACCGTCGCACGCAGAAACGCAAGGCTCAGTTCCGGACGTCCGATCACATAACCGCCACCGTGCACATGCAGGATGGCACCACGCCGCTCCGTGCTGAACCCGGTCGGGCGCAGGATCAGAATGCGCAGCGAATCCGGGCCTTGCGGGCCGTCAATCATCCGCTCCTCGATAGCGATCTGCAGACCATCCGCCACACCCATTTCGACCGGCTCCATCGCCCCGGCCACAGCACGCGCTGTCTCAAGCCCCGCAGATGAGACATCAATCTGCGGAAACACTTCCAGCAGGGGCAGCAGTTCGGGATCGACAAGGTGCAGCGTCGTCATCGGTTCATCCTCTCCGGCAAAACAGTTCAACTCCCGACGTCTGACCTGATCTTGCAGGTCATCAACGGGCCAGCGTCCCATGCATTCACATGGGGGAACGTGGCTCTGTCAATCCCCGGCTGGCCCTGCCTGCGGCGCTACTTGTTGGACTTTGCGCGCCAAGGATGCCATTTCATCGGCACTAGCGACAAAAGGACGATGCTTTCATGGATGACCGCCGCCACCCGCTCCGCGACAGCCAGCAGGACCGCGAAACCGCGCGTCAGGTGCCCGACACACCCCAGACCCGCGCGCCCTCTTATCGGCTCGCCTTTGCCGACGCGGATTTCATGACGCGCGAGGAACTGCGGCCCGTACGACTGCAACTGGAACTGCTCAAGACCGAACTGGCGATGGATGCGCATGGTATCGCCTCCACCATCGTGCTTTTCGGCGGTGCGCGCATCCCCGAGGCGGCGCACAAGGATACGGCACGCACGGCCACATTGGCCGGGCTCTCCGCCTATTACGAAGAGGCGCGGCGCTTTGCCCGCATGGTGACCGAGGCATCGCTGCGCGACGGCGGGCATGACAACATCATCGTCACTGGCGGCGGCCCCGGCGTGATGGAGGCGGGCAATCGAGGTGCCGCCGAGGCGGGCGGGCGCTCCATCGGGCTCAACATCGTGCTGCCGCATGAACAGGCGCCCAATATCTACGTCACCCCGGATTTATGCTTCAATTTCCACTACTTCGCAATCCGCAAGATGCATTTCCTGATGCGCGCCCGCGCCATCTGCATCTTTCCGGGCGGCTTTGGCACGCTGGATGAAATGTTCGAAAGCCTGACGCTGATCCAGACCGGCCGGATGGAGCAGGTGCCTTTCCTGCTCTTCGGGCGGGCCTTCTGGGAAAACATCATCAACTGGCAGGCGCTGGCCGAAGCAGGCACGATCTCCGCCGAAGATCTGGCCCTCTTCCGTTTTGTCGAAACCGCAGAAGAGGCGCTGGCGGCTATCGCCGACTGGCCTCAGGCCGGGATCAAACGCGGGGCCATTCCGGGGCGTTAGAACCAGCGGCGCACCAGCCGCAACGCCGGTCGCGCGGCGGCAATCACCAGCGTGATGCGGATGATATGCGACAGGCTGACATAGGTGACATCCTGCCCCATCGCCAGCGCGAGCAGGCTCATCTCGGTCAGACCGCCCGGGGAATAGGCCAGAAACGCCTGACTGAGATCGGTCCCGGTCAGGT
>Ga0105050_10008434_pt1 | contig 11890 bp, 11 predicted proteins | sample FRY01_FD_78088 | JGI IMG/M metagenome (GOLD analysis project Ga0105050, IMG submission 78088) | Freshwater microbial communities from Lake Fryxell liftoff mats and glacier meltwater in Antarctica - FRY-01 | ecosystem: Environmental > Aquatic > Freshwater > Ice > Glacier meltwater ... | reverse complement strand
TTCTTATCTTCTGCGAACTATGCCTGCGGTGATCACACCTACAGAGATCCTAAGCCATATGTGTCTGGATGTGAGCGATTAGAAGTTGTCGTTCATAATACTACAAACTACACGTTTAAAGCTGACACATCCTTTAAGGCTATTTCTTCATCAGGTAGTGCTCCGTTGGGGGTGGGAAGTTTTTCTGATATACCCCCTAATGCAGTGACGACGCTTGCCTTTGATGGCTCTAAAGTAAACAGTAATGATACGGACAGAATTGATACTTCAATGCGCTATTATGCAATGCTTAATGGTAATAGAGTTGGACCACAGATGATGTTATACGCGCAAAAGTTATCTTGTAATGTGGGCAATGCTGAGGTTCAGTTTGATGATGATCATTGTTATGATCATTATACAACGGGAGATTGTTCGATAAGCTGTTCGCATTCATGCGCATATGATGCAGGTAAATGTAACGGAGGATGTAGTTATTGCACATCAAAGTATTGTGATGGCTGGAATACCGATGGTAGTTGTTCGGATTGGCAGTGCAATTATACACACAATCAAGACTATGTTTGTAACTCAGAATATAATTATGACCAGGTGAATTGTTCTCATGACGGTGTCAACACTATCCCCAGTGATCCATCAGCACCTTCATCTGCATCTTCATCAGTAACAGTCGATGCGGGGCTATTTACTGAGGGTACAACTTTTACAGAAGATGGCAACAGTAGTGGTGAAAATCCTTCAGCGGCATCTTCAACTTACTCTAGTTTTACTTGTGATTATTCATCGGAGTGTGGTTCTGATAGTAATGGCAATTGTAATGGGGGTACAAGTGAGCATAATAAAACAGCGAAATTGGAGTTTTACATTAAGCCTTCTCCTATCGAAAAGCTGACAATTACCTTTCCTTTTAACAATCAATCTCCATTCGCTAAAACGATGTTCAGCTCCATTTACAACAACCTTCAAGCGAAATATTTGAGCTCGTTGAGCATCTACTATTCGGCTCAGCCGATAGTAGTTGATGAGAAAAGCAGTACAATGGCTTTTTCAATGTTATGTAACTCAGCCTCTTGTCCTCCGCCTCCGTCTTAGCATGGCTTCATTTCTTTGCTGCAGTGTTAAATAGCCGGATTCGCAAGCCGGCTATTTTCAAGATATACTTGCCGGCAATCAACAGGCAATAACAGGATTCTCTCCTTGAACAATCTTGATTTTCATTCTGCAAAAGTCCTCGTCTTAGGCGATGTCATGCTTGATAGCTATTATATTGGCACCACGGAAAGAATTTCTCCTGAAGCGCCGGTGCCGGTGGTGAAAATTCAATCTATTGAACAACGACCGGGTGGAGCCGCAAACGTAGCGCTCAATGCCGCGGCGTTGGGGGCGAAAGTCAAATTGATTTCGGTATTGGGCGATGATGCTGCGTGCAAAATACTGGAAGATGAATTGCATGCGGTGGATATAGAGACGGTTTTTTTAAAGCTACCCGGCATTCAAACCATTGTTAAACAACGTATTTTAAGTCAAAACCAGCAACTATTACGCTTGGATTTTGAAGCTCCGTTGCAATTAGCTTCACAAGATGAGTTGTTGCAACTGTTTCAGCGTCACCTTGCTTGGGCAAATGTGGTGGTGTTATCGGATTATGCGAAAGGCGTTTTACGCCCAGATGTGCAAATTTTTATTGCTGCCGCAAAAGCATTAGGAATTCCTGTCTTAGTCGATCCGAAGCATCGTGATATGGGCGTATATCGAGGCGCTACTTTAATCACCCCAAATTTGAAAGAATTTAAAGAAATCGTTGGTGAATGCCATGGCGAAGAAGATTTGGTTGAAAAAGGTGCGGCATTAGTTAAGCAGTGTGAATTAGGCGCTTTATTAATCACCCGAGGGGGTGAAGGTATGACGCTGTTGGAGCGTGATTGCCCCGAATATTATTTGCCTGCCTGTGGTCGCGAAGTGTTTGATGTTACGGGTGCGGGCGATACAGTGATTAGCACGATCGCAGTGGCGTTGGCGTCCAACTTTCCTTTGGCAACGGCGGTGGAACTGGGTAATGCGGCTGCAGGAGTCGTGATTGGCAAGTTAGGCACGGCGACTCTTAGCGTGCAAGAATTACAGCATGCGATTCGTGGCCAGCGTGCGCAAAGTTCGGGTGTGATGGACGAAGCTTCACTGCTTCTCACTATCAAAGAAGCCCGCGCACGAGGCGAGCGCATTGTTTTCACCAATGGCTGTTTTGACGTGTTGCACGCAATGCACGTCGAATATTTACAATTAGCCCGTGCCGAAGGGGATCGTTTAATTGTGGCGGTCAATGATGATGCTTCCATCACGCGGCTTAAAGGCCCCGGCCGGCCAGTCAATCGCGAAGAACATCGCATGGCGGTCCTGGCTGGATTGCAAGCCGTCGATTGGGTGGTGTTGATGCAGGATGACACCCCGAATCGATTATTAGAATTCATTCGACCAGACGTCTTAGCTAAAGGTGGCGATTATGGCTTGGAAGGCGTGGTTGGCGCAGATATTGTCAAAGCTTATGGTGGTGAAGTTGTAGTTTTGGGCGGCGTGGCTGATGGAGTGAAATCCACGGCGATTATTGAGCGGATGAGAAAATTACATCCAGAAGGAGCTTTGTAATGTCAGGTACTTTATTTATTGTTTCATCACCGTCAGGCGGCGGAAAAACCAGTTTAATTCGCGCATTAGTAGAGCATATGCCGAATTTAGGAACATCGCTTTCTTTTACGACGCGCCCAAAACGGCCGGATGAGATCGATGGCGTGCACTACAAGTTCATTTCCGAAGCGCAATTCTTAGAGTTGCGTAATCAAGATGAATTTCTGGAGTGGGCTTTAGTGTTTGGTCACTACTATGGTACGTCCAAATCCTGGATAGAGCAGCACTTAAAGCAAGGGTTAGACTTATTTTTAGCGATTGATTGGCAAGGGGCGCGGCAATTAAGAGCTGCAATTAAACACTGTAAAAGTGTGTTTATTCTTCCTCCTTCATTGCCAACATTAGAGGCGAGATTGCTGGCCAGAAAGCAAGATGCGCTGGATGTTATACAACAACGTATGGAAAAGGCGAGAGATGAGATAACGCATCACACTGAATATGATTATGTTATTATTAACGAGGACTTTGATGCGGCAACGCGTGAATTAGCGGCGATTGTGACCGCGACACGCTTATCAGTAGAATCGCAGATGGCCCGACATCGGGAAGTCTTCTCACAGTTATTGGCAAAACGGACATAGTCAAGTAAACTGGCAAACCTCATAGTCGTAGACTAGAATAAATAGTGAACAAAGCGGAGATATTATGGCTCGTGTAACCGTGGAAGATTGCCTCAAGGTAATTCCTAACCGATTTGAATTAACATTGGTCGCTGCAAAACGTGCGCGTGATATTGCAACTGGCGGAAAAGAAGCGCTTGTTGACTGGGAAAATGATAAACCGACAGTCGTCGCGTTACGTGAGATTGCTGCAGGGTATACCACCTTTGAAGAGCCAGAAGAAAGTATTGAAACGATGTTTGCACGCGAAATAAAGAAAGCTGAAGACGAAGGCACAGAATAACGTGTAGGGTGGATTATGGTGAGCACACCTAATCCACCATGTGCAATGTTAGCCCCGGTGGATTACGGTGAGTACTTATACCTTAACCCACCCCGCGTCCTGCTGATAAAATTTGAATGCAAGGAGGGGCACAATGAAGTACTTCAAAAAATTACACAAGGAACTCGAGAAGTACGTAGAGCCTGATTTTATCGAGCGGGTTCATCAAGCGTATGAGCTCGCCGCTCGGGCGCATCACGGCCAAACTCGCCATACAGGTGAGCCCTATATTACACACCCTGTGGCTGTGGCCTTCATTCTTGCCAAGATGCATTTAGATTATCAAACCATCTGCGCCGCATTATTACACGACGTTTTAGAAGATACTCTGGTGGAAAAGCAGGAGCTTATCGATTCTTTCGGTGCAGAAGTCGCCGATTTGGTTGATGGGGTGAGTAAGCTGACGATGATGGAGTTTGAGACAAAAGCGCATGCGCAAGCAGAAAACTTCAGAAAAATGATTATGGCCATGGCGCAAGATATTCGCGTTATTTTGGTCAAGCTGGCAGATCGCTTGCACAATATGCGAACGTTGGGCGCGGTGTCGCGCGAAAAGCGTCATCGAGTTGTTACGGAAACCCTAGAGATTTACGCGCCGATTGCGAATCGCTTAGGGATGAATGCCATGCGTGTCGCTTATGAAGAACTAGGTTTTGAAGCATTATACCCCTTGCGTTATCGCGTTTTAAGGAAGGCGGTCAAACGATTTGCGGGAAATCGAAATGACATTCTTAGAGAAATAGAAAACAAGCTGGTCGCACGTTTAGAGGAATATGGGCTAGTGCCTGCCGTCGTTGAGAGTCGACAAAAGTATTTATATAGCATTTACAAAAAAATGTGCGAAAAGCACCTGTCATTCTCCGAGGTGATGGATATTTATGGATTTCGGGTGATCGTTGATTCCGTCGATATGTGCTATCGCGTGTTAGGCGCTTTTCATACGCTCTATAAACCCGTGCATCAGCGTTTTAAGGACTATATTGCAATTCCGAAATCCAATGGCTATCAATCACTCCATACCGTTTTGTTTACGCCCTACGGTGTGCCACTAGAAATCCAAATTCGCACGGAAGCAATGGATCATTTAGCCGAGCGTGGTATTGCAGCGCATTGGGTGTATAAAGCAGGGGAATCGGTTCCGAATGCAGCGCATTTACGTGCGCGGGAATGGATCAAAAATGTTCTTGAGTTACAACAACAAAACCTCGGCAGCTCTTTGGAATTTATTGAAAGTGTTAAAACCGATTTATTTCCGCATGAAGTGTATGTTTTTACGCCTAAAGGAGTGATTCTGGAATTACCTGAGGGTGCGACAGCCATCGATTTTGCGTATGCGATTCATTCGGATATCGGTAACAAATGCGTTGCGGCTAAAGTAGATAAAAAAATTGTACCATTAAGTGCGTGTCTTGAAAGCGGCCAGACCGTCGAAATCATTTGCGCGCCGAGCGCTCACCCCAACCCTGCATGGCTCCATTTTGTTGTCACCGGTAAAGCTAAAAGCAGTATTCGCCATTATTTCAAAACCGAACAAGTTACGACGGTGGATGAGAAAGTTGATTCGCGCTTATCCATAGATATGGTTTTAAATGTTACTAGGCGCTCAGGATTATTGGCAGATGTTACGTTGGCACTTAGCAAATTAAAAGTAAATATTAGTCGGCTTGAAGCAGCTGAAATGCATGAGCAGGCAGAAGTAAAGCTGACCTTGCAAGTAGAGGGGCGGCAGCATCTGGCGCAGATTATGCGAGTGCTGCGCAAAATTCCAGGGGTGCTGAAAATCAGACGTGGTACATGATAGCAAGCAGGCGATCCCCCCGTGGTCGCCCGTTCTAAATCATTTATGGCTTTATTTATTTTTTAAACCAATCTCGCGGATTAATTGCCTGCGCATTATGGCGCATCTCAAAATAAAGCGCAGGGTCCTGAAACCCTCCACTTTGGCCAATAGTGCCAATGGTCTCGCCTGTCTCCACATAATCGCCCACTTTGTGGTTTAGCGTGTCATTTCGAGCGTATAAACTGAGATAGTGGCTGCCGTGATCGACAATAATCAGTAAGCCATAGCCTCTTAACCAATCCGCGTAAATAACCTTTCCGCTGTAAATCGTGTGTACGGGGGTGCCTTCTTTTGCTTCAATCAAGTCGCCTTGCCAGCGTACGCTTTCATTCGCCATAGGCTCTAAGAAAAGGTATTTGATGGCGCCCTGCGCGGGCCATTGGAGTTGGCCTTTTTGTTTTGAAAAGCTTAAGTGGCTTAGTTGCTCAGTCGTAGCAAGGTGGGTGACCAAAGTCGTCAACTGCTTCCGGTCAAGCAAAAGTTGGTCTAATACTTTGCGGTGGGTATTCAAGGTATTATGGATACTTGAGATTGCCGTCTGGCGGTTTGCTTGAGCTTTCTTGATCTCAATGACTTTATTTTTATAATCACTCAAAGAGCGCTGCAATTTCGTCGTGGTAGAAGAAATAGAGACCATCACCTTGTTTAGCTGAAGAATGGTTTCACGTATTTTATTAATATGATTGATTACTGTAGTGTCTAATGCTTGATAGTATTTGAGAAAACGTTCAGTTTGATCAGCAGATTGACCGCTGAAATAGATTCCTAAGCGACCTTGACGTTGTAAGTTATAATTAGCGGCGACCAATTGTTCAAGTGTATTTTGTTGTTCTTGAATTTTCGCATCGTAGCCATTTTTTTTTGCTTTCAATGGCACTAATTGTGATTCTTGTGCTTCAATTTTTTTAGAAAGTTGCGTTATTTTGAGCGTCGATGAGCTAATATTTTTCTCAGACGTTTTTAACTGTGTATTGAGCGTGTTGAGGTTATTCTCATCATGTGAGATTTCACTTTGCACAGCAGCAATTTCTTTTTTAATGGAAGAAAGGTCGTGAGGTGACTTTTCTGCGGCTGACAAGACCTGCCCCGGAAACCAGAGTGTAAAAATAATAAGCCAAGGTAAGCGCTGATTGAACATAACGTTATAAGTCATTCACTAAGGGCGATTTTCTAGAGTTTACATGGGATTGAAGGAAATAAACACAGATTGATTATTTTGAAGGGTTAGCATATCCTTTGGGCGAGATTTTCTATGGAGATGATGGCTTGATTTGCCACAATATGAACAAAAAAATCCCTCAAAATCGTTTCGTCGTTGATATTCAAGAGAATCATCAACCGAATTCCGACATGCTATTACCGAGTGCGCATCAGCTAGAAAGCTGGGCCAGCACTGTTTTTGAGCATGAAAATTTATCTGAAGCAGAAATAACCCTGCGTTTAGTCGATGAGGCTGAAATGCAGGATTTGAATGCACGTTATCGTGGCAAGGATGCACCCACCAATGTACTTTCTTTTCCCGCCAATGTTCCTGCAGAGGTTGCGTTGGAGTTATCCTTTTTGGGCGATATTATTCTTTGTGTGCAAGTCATTAATCAAGAAGCACAAGCCCAAGCAAAGCCTTTGTGGTCGCATTGGGCGCATATGGTTGTGCACGGCGTATTGCATTTATTAGGCTACGACCATGTGAATGAGCAAGATGCCGTGATTATGGAAAAGAAAGAGATTTTAATTTTGAATGCGTTAGGTTTTGCCGATCCCTATAGTGATGATGAGGAATAAAGAATGAGTGATGAGCGTCCGGATAGGACAAAAAGCCAAGAAAGGTCAAAAAGAAGTTGGTTAAATGTTTTGGGCGCGGCGTTTGTGGGGGAGCCACAAGATCGTGAGCAGTTGATGGATGTGTTGCGTGATGCAGAACAGCGTGAATTGTTGGATCGCGAAGCGCTTTCAATGATTGAAAGTGCGATGCGCTTGTCAGAAATGCGGGTGCGGGATGTGATGACCCTCAGAACACACATGGTGTTTGCCAAAGAAGGCCAAGGCTTGGAAGCCTTAGTCGCTATTGCTAACGATTCAGAATATTCCCGCCTTCCAGTGTTTGTAGAAAATGAAGAACAAATCAAAGGTGTATTGTTAGTTAAGGATTCATTAGAATATTTTTTTGAACAACAGCGCGATCATTTCGAATTAGAAAAAATTTTACGGCCCGCGTTTTTTGTGCCGGAAAGTAAGCGCTTGAATAGTTTATTGCGCGAGTTTCAAACTAAGCATAATCATATGGCGATTGTGATTAATGAATATGGTGATGTATCCGGTTTGGTGACCATTGAAGATGTGATCGAGCAGATTGTCGGTGAAATTGAAGATGAGCATGATGTCGATGAAGATGCGGATAACGTCGTGGCGCGTGACGGCGGTTTCTATACCGTTAAAGCAATGATGCCATTAGAGGATTTTAATGAGTATTTCGATTCGACATTATCCGGCGGTGGTTTTGATACGATTGGTGGATTATTGTTAAACGAGCTTGGGTACTTGCCAAAGCGTGGTGAAACGGTTGAAATTGATGGTTTCCGTGTGACAGTATTACATGCCGACAATCACCGATTACGCTTATTGGAAGTGCAGCGTGTTTTGTCTGACGTAGCTTAATCCTCGTCGACATGAAATTTATGATACACGCGATGCACGATCGGCACAAAAAGCACGCCAATAGCAGCGGCGAAAACTAAGCCGCTGAATAAAGCATAAGCAGCAGCAAATACCTTGGCGGCGGTGGTCGGTAAACTATCGATTTCCCCCATGCCAGCTAAAATCATTGAAGCATTTAAAAACGATTCTATCCACGATAAACCCGCAAGATAATGATAGCCTGCCATGCCGCAAGCCAAAATAAGAGCGGTTAAGAAAATACCAATGGCGGCCATAACGAGAATACGATGAATAAACGTAGGTAGAGATGCGAGCGGATCGGATCGACGTTCAAACTTTTTACCTTTGAGAATAAGAGAAAATACCGGCCGAACCATAATTTTAATTTCCAGTCAAAGAAGAATCATTGAACAAATAGTTATTACGAGTGTAACAAACCCGTGGCAAAGAAATAAAGCCTTGAATAAAACTAAAGAAGCGCTATCTTATAAGATATCACTGCAATTTTTTGGGGGTACGATATGCGAATGGATAAATTAACGCATTCTTTCCAAAGTGCTTTGGCGGATGCGCAATCTTTGGCGTTAGGCAAAAATCAGCAAATGATTGAGCCGGCACATTTACTGGCCGTGATGCTAGAGCCCGCAACCAGTACGGTTTATGCGCTATTAAATAAGTTAGGCGCGAATGTTTTACAAATTAAAGCAAAACTCGCAGAAGCTATTTTGCATTTCCCGCAAGTCCAAGGCAGCCCCGGCGATATCCACCTTTCCAATGATCTGGGGCGTTTGCTTAATGTTGCCGATCAATTGGCGCAAAAGCGTAACGATCAGTATATTTCTTCAGAATTATTTTTACTCGCAGCGCTGGAAGATAAAGGCATTGTTGGAACGCTTTTAAGACAAGCGGGAATAAAAGCAGCAGCGCTTGAAACAGCGATTAATGAAATACGCGGAGGAGAAAACGTGCAAGAGCAAGGGGCTGAAGGTGCGCGTCAAGCGCTAGAAAAATATACCCGAGATCTTAGTAAAGATGCTGAACAGGGAAAATTAGACCCTGTGATCGGCCGCGATAGTGAAATTCGTCGATTGATTCAAGTATTACAACGCCGTACGAAAAATAATCCGGTGTTAATCGGCGAGCCTGGCGTGGGTAAAACCGCCATCGTCGAAGGATTGGCGCAGCGTATTCTCAACAAAGAGGTGCCTGAAGGCTTGTTAGGAAAACGTGTTTTATCGCTCGATATGGGTAGTTTATTAGCGGGCGCGAAATTTCGTGGTGATTTTGAAGAGCGTTTGAAAGCAGTGTTAAATGATCTTGCAAAACAAAATGGCCAGGTGATTTTATTTATTGATGAAATTCATACGATGGTCGGCGCGGGTAAAGCGGAAGGCGCGATGGATGCGGGGAATATGTTAAAGCCTGCATTGGCGCGGGGAGAAATACGTTGCGTTGGCGCAACGACGTTAAATGAATATCGACAATACATTGAAAAAGATGCGGCGTTAGAGCGACGTTTTCAAAAAGTGTTAGTAGAAGAGCCTTCTGTGACTGACACCATCGCCATTTTACGCGGATTGAAAGAGCGTTACGCCATTCATCATCGTGTTGAAATTACAGATTCTGCCATTGTGGCCGCCGCGACATTATCGCATCGTTATATTGCTGATCGACAATTGCCGGATAAAGCGATTGATTTGATCGATGAAGCCGCAAGTCGTATTCGCATCGAGATTGATTCGAAACCAGAATCCATGGATAAATTGGAGCGGCGTTTGATTCAATTGAAAATTGAACGCGAAGCATTAAAAAAAGAGTCAGATGAAGCAGCGAAAAAACGCCGCACACATTTAGAAGATGAAATTAAAGTACTGGAAAAGCAATATTCGGATTTAGAAGAAATCTGGAAAGCAGAAAAAGCGTCGTTGCAAGGTGCGCATTCTATAAAAGAATCGCTAGAAAAGGCGCGTGCTGATTTAGAAAGTGCGCGGCGCTTAGGCGATCTCACTAAAATGTCAGAATTGCAATATGGAAGAATTCCAGAATTAGAAAAGCAATTGGTCGCCGTGTCTTCCGCTGAAGTAACCGAACATAAATTGCTGCGAAACAAGGTGACGGAAGAAGAAATTGCCGATGTCGTTTCGCGCTGGACGCATATTCCTGTCACAAAATTATTAGAAGGCGAGCGTGATAAATTGTTAGCAATGGAAGCTGCTTTGCATTTACGTGTGATTGGGCAAGATGAAGCGGTGGTTGCGGTATCGAATGCCATTCGACGGTCGCGTGCTGGTTTAGCGGATCCTAATCGACCCATTGGTTCATTTTTATTTTTAGGGCCAACAGGCGTTGGAAAAACAGAATTATGTAAAGCCCTAGCGATGTTTTTATTTGATACTGAAGAAGCGATGGTGCGCATTGACATGTCCGAGTTTATGGAAAAACATTCTGTCTCGCGTTTGATCGGTGCGCCACCTGGATATGTCGGTTATGAAGAAGGTGGTTATTTAACGGAGGCTGTGAGGCGTAAACCGTATTCGGTTATTTTGTTGGATGAAGTTGAAAAAGCGCATCACGATGTATTCAATATTTTGTTACAAGTGTTAGACGATGGTCGCCTCACTGATGGCCATGGACGAACAGTTGATTTTCGCAATACCGTCATCGTGATGACATCAAACTTAGGTTCGGCTCGTATTCAAGAGATGTCAGGCGAAGGGGATTATAACGCGATGAAGCAAGCGGTAATGGAAGTCGTCGGACAACATTTTCGCCCAGAATTTATTAATCGTATTGATGAAACTGTAGTATTTCATCCTTTAGGTAAAGCGCAAATCAAATTAATTACAGGCATTCAGATTGAATTTTTACAGCGTCGTTTAGGCGAAAAAGAAATTCAATTGCGAATTTCAGACGATGCGATGGCGTTGGTCTCGAATGTGGGGTACGATCCTATTTACGGCGCCCGCCCGCTTAAAAGAGCGATCCAACAAGTGTTGGAAAATCCTTTGGCACAATCGTTGCTTAAAGGAGATTTTGCCGCCGGAGACACGATCGTTGTGACGAGCAAGTCAGGTCAACTAGTATTTAAAAAGGAGTGAACTATGTCAACTTATAAACATGTATTAATTGCAACCGATTTATCTGAAGAAAATAATGTCATCATAGAAAAAGCGCTGGCGATTGCAAAAGCATTTGATGCCAAAGTCAGTGTGTTGCACGTGGTTGAGCCATTGCCGGGATATGGCTATGCGTATGTCGGTATTGCTGATATCGAAGCTGAATTACTTGTTGAAGCGAATAAAAGCATGGCGGTATTGTCAAAGAAATATAATCTTCCGGCAGAATGTTGCCACGTTGAAGTGGGGCCGATGAAGCTAGAAATGATTAAGCTCGTGAGTAAAGAAAAAATCGATTGCTTGGTGGTGGGAAGTCATGGTCGACACGGTTTTTCAGAACTTTTAGGATCTACCGCGCATGCAGCAGTGCATTCAGCGCCGTGTGATGTTGTTACGGTTCGGATTAAGCGTACGTAACAAAGGGGATTTCGTGTTAGGGCGAAATTTTTTTCGCCCTAACAGCGTTAATCCCATTCTTTAAAACAATTCACCAACCGCTCAACTAATATATCCGCTTGTTGTTGCGTCATAATCATTGGTGGTAATAAACGAATCACATCTTTGCCAGCAAAATTAAAAACAATGCCGTGTTTTATGCCGATTGAGATTGCATTAGGAATAGCGCGCGATAATTGAATGCCAATCATTAAGCCCTTGC
>Ga0105050_10008430_pt1 | contig 11898 bp, 10 predicted proteins | sample FRY01_FD_78088 | JGI IMG/M metagenome (GOLD analysis project Ga0105050, IMG submission 78088) | Freshwater microbial communities from Lake Fryxell liftoff mats and glacier meltwater in Antarctica - FRY-01 | ecosystem: Environmental > Aquatic > Freshwater > Ice > Glacier meltwater ... | reverse complement strand
TCTTGCTCTGCAGGGCAGAAAGGGCAAACATTAGGAGCAAGAAAATGGAAAATGATGATTGTCAACCGAAAATTTTAATTCAGTTAAAAACTAAAGACATTAGGGGTCTGAAGGAAAAATTACATAAGGAGCAAAATGGTATTTGTCCGCTACTGGGATTACCATTTCCTCCTGAAGATATGGCTCTTGACCACAAGCATAAATTAAAATCTGATCCTGCAGGACCAAATGGTGATGGATTAGTAAGGGGTGCGATTCATAAATTCGCAAATGCAATCGAAGGAAAGATTACAAATAATTGGAAAAGAACAGGATTAGGATATACTGATGCTGATTTACCAACATATTTACGTAACCTTGCCGATTACTTAGAAAATCCACCATGCGAGCAAATATATATTCATCCATCAGAATCACCTCGAAAATTAAAGATTAAAAAATCTTGTTATAATACCTTGGTTAAAGTTATTAATGGAAAACAGAAAGTTCCTGATTATCCAAAAAACGGATACTTAACCAAGGGCTTAGAAAAATTATTTACCAAATACAGTGTAGATATTGAATATTACAAATAATTATGATATGTATTCAACATCGGTGCTGTATTCTGTAAATCCACCAGTTTTGGTGACAGTTAAAACATTAGGAACACGCCCAATTAATTCTTCTCTATGTGATACCAAGAATATCGATTTTCCTTGATCCCTAGACATTTTCTTTAAAATACCCATCGCCGCCTCTACCCCAGTTTGGTCTAATCCTGAATCGATAAGCTCGTCAATACACATTAAGTTCATAGGACGATTTAAACTTTCGTATAAATCACGGAATGACCAACTAAGCCCTAATATAAGACGATTCCGTTCTCCGCGAGATAAATTATCAAAATCTAATTCTCTACCGTATTCTGTAATTTCTACCTGTAGCTCATTACTAAATTTTACTTCGTGCGGTAATCCAAGCTTTTCTAAATAATAAGCAAGCCTGTGATTTAAATAAGCAATATTTTGATCAATGATCCTCTTACGAATAAAACTACCTTTATCTGTTAGCAGTTTATATAGGCAGTCTTGGTGCTCCCTTGCGTCGTCTAGCTCATTCATGTAATCGAAATTAATTTCTTCTAACCCAGTTTCTTTTAGCACTTCGATCTGTTCATCGTAAGTATTTTGATCAGCATATTTGTCTTGAAATTGACCACATAGTTTATCGAGGTTATGTTTGTGCGCCAAAGCATCCTCTATTGAACCATAAACTGTTTTAGGCACAATTTGCACTTCTCCATATTCAACAAGATGCTGCTGGGCAGTAACCGTACCATCTTCTAAATCAGCAAGGTATGTCTCTTCCTCGATAATATTTTCTTTAATTGTTTTAGTATATTCTTCATGGGTATCAAGATGCACTGTCCCTTGACCACAAGCAGGGCATTTACCAGCTTCAGCATCAGCCAAATCAGATTTTAATCCTTCTATTTTTTTCTCTGATCTAGGAATCCTAGAAAGGTATCGTTCTAGCTCCGTTGCCCTGTTTTTTATTTTAGTATTTGTTTCTTTAGCTAACGACGCAACACGATGTTTTTCAACCTCATCGTCGATATCGAATTTTTCTAAAAGCTCAATAGCCTCGGAAAATTCATCTAATTTGTCTTGTTTTGTTTTTTCCCAAAGCTTGCTTCTACGACAAAGCTCGTCAATATTCGTATTAATACGTGCATTACTATCCCCTACGGCTTTAATACGAATTTCTTCTTCTTTAATACGTTCCTTATTTGCCTTAACTAACTCCTTCAATACGTCGGCCTTTTTACTTAGATCAGTAATACCAAGCAGTTGCTCGATCATATCTCGCTGATCACCAGGGCGCATACTTAAAAATGGTTCACTGTAAGTATTAAGGGCAACTAAATGCTTGAACATATTATGAGGGAAACCGATTACTTTTTCGATTTCTTTTTGTGTTTCAGCATTTTCACCTTGTTGCTCTTGAGCACCAATATCCATACCGTCCACAAAAAATCTTAAAATAGCAGGGCGTCGACCACGCTCGATGCGATACTCGATACCATCGACCTCAAAGTCAACAGTGGTCATCATTTGTTTGCCGTTGGTTTTGTTAATCAGGTTATCTTTCTTGATATTAGTTAACGCAACACCATAAAGCGCGAAACTAAGGGCATTGATGATGGTTGTTTTGCCCACACCGTTCCTAGAACCGTCGCCACCAAGATCCAAATTATTTCCTAAGACGAGGGTTAATTGAGCTCCGTCAAAATTAACAGCTTGCGTGTTGTTTCCAACAGACATGAAATTTTTTGCCGAGACTGCTTTTATGTTTAAAATAATATTTTCCTTTTAAATTATTAGATCGTTATAAAGCGATATTAATCGTTCTTTCTTTATAACACCGGATTCAAGTGTAGACAGTTGCGATACTACAATTTGGTCAACACTTTCGAACGTAATATTACCACCTTCATATTCAGTCTCCTCTTTTATAGTAATCAACTGTAGTTCTCTTACGTTGTACTGTAATGAAAACGTTTCTTTTATGAAAGTAGCTTCTTCGTATGAAATAGGTATGTCTATTTTGACACGGGCGTATGTATATTTGTCTAAATATTTACTAGGGTCAGTGATTAAATCTTTAAGAGACACTACGATATATTTTGGACACTCGGTCCAATTAACCAATTCAGGCTCCCCTCCCCACTCTAAAAACATTGCCCCTCTATCATTGTCGCCAGCATCAGCATAATTATGTGGGAAGGCGTTTCCGATATAAAATATATTTTCTCTACGCTGTCTTTTATGAAAGTGTCCACTAAATGCAAAATCAGCATGTGAAAGGTCTGCTTCTTGAATACCGTCGTGATCTGGCATTTCAACCATAGCGTTCATTTTAAAGAAAGGGATTTCCATGTGCCCGAAAATATATTTTACCTTATATTTGTGGACCTTTTTGTGTTCGTCACCAACCAACCAAGGAAGAATAGCGACATTCTTTTCTACAAAATGTTCATCTACTATCACTACGTTAGGTAAATCACGAGCATACTCGACGGAGTTCAAATCACGCCTATCACGATAAAAAAGATCGTGGTTGCCTGTAATAAAATAAACCTTTTCAAAAGAATCATTCAGCCGCTTCAGTTGTTTAATGCTTTCGTTCATTGTTGCTACGTTAATAGACGATCTGTGATGTTGCCAATCACCTAAAAAGATACACGTTTCGCAACCGCGCACCTTTGCTTCATCAATAAACCAAGTAACAAATCTATCGCAATCATCTAAATGTAACCGACTATTCTGGCGCAAGCCTAAGTGCAGATCCGTAAAACATGCTGCCTTTTTAAATAGATTATCCATTATACGTCCTCACTTTCCTCAGCTTCTGATCGCATATTACGAATCTCTTCGTCATGCTGTAGCTGCCTTGTGTAACTGGGTAAGTGGCCTTGGTCTATTAAAATATCATCTCGAATTCCTTGATTCTTCTTCTCAATTAACAATACTTTTCTAAAACTATTTGTTATAACTGCGGTATAGTAAGCAAACAGATTATCTGATTTGTCTTCGTTAAACTGTAAACCGATATACGATAATTGAACCAGCGCCTGACCACGCATTTCGTCGACATAAGTGTAACCACGCCAGTTAGCACGGTGGCTATACTTGTCGACCAATTTTAGGAACATTGATCCGAGCTTAAACGTGATTTTACTATGGACGACAGAGAAGTGACCAGTGTTGATGTCACCTTTCCAGTGACTTCTGGCGACTTCACAGATTTCACCGGAATCAGCGTCAATGGCATAATGTTTAAATGGGGGGAAATTTACCTTTGCTTTGGTCTCTGAGACATTCTTGGGATTTTTCTTCCTCCCTTCCTCTTCGGGTATATGATCGAACGTCATTACCCTAAATACCACATCGCTATCCTTTATCGTAGCAGGATCAACGTATGAATCTTTTTGTCTCGGCTTAGTTTCTACATCACCAGCATTGAATTTAACCATAGCCTCTGCGTATCCTGCATCTTTAAAACGCTTCGCTTGATTTTCTTTAGCAATGATTAGGTTTGACGTATTTTCTACCCACGCATCAGCTATTAGATCACCGTTTTCATCGTGCTGGGCCCTATGCTTAATAGTCCATACTTTAAATATATCAGCATAACTATCTAGTATGATATCCTGTTGGGAGTATTTCTCATCTTCCAGATAGCAGAAAGACATTTTGCTTTTGTGTATTTCTTTTAAAATATCTTTATTATTTAGGTAATTTACTTTTGGTGTTTTAATCATATTGTTATTATTGTTCTCGATTTATAACGGTTCTGTTATTATAACAGCAAAAGAAGAAGTGTCAATCACTATTTACCCAAGATCTGTAATTAAAACCCCATTTTTTGGTGAACGATAAATAGAGCTATAGGAGAATCATATATGTCATTAACACCAAGCGGGATAGGAGGACTTTTACGTAGAGTCTTTGGCAGTGGCCAGCACAATAGCTCTGCGGAAATTCAAGCCCTTGCTACTAATTACACCAACGCGCAAGAACAGCGATTAAGGGCAGTTAGTAACCAGCTTGATTCTATAACTACAACAGAACAAGGAAATGTCGCCAAAACTGATTGGCGCGCCCGGTTGCGTCCTAAGGATGGCGGAAAATCACTTTTTTGGACTGGTAAATTAGATTCTGATACTCCACCTGCTCCTGGGACGAGCGCTACTATTGATTATTTACTAGAACCGTTGCATAAATCAAACGGTTTGGTTTGGCAATATACTCCTACTGTAGTGATAATGGGTCGGGCAGAGTATAATGTCTCAGATTTTCAAGGACAAAATTTCCCAGTTGTGACATATAAAAATACTGTGGTACCGCCAATTATTATTACAGGTGATTTTACTGCAAATACAGTAGCAGAAGCACGGTACTTGTTGGGAGTGATGCATTTTTTAAAAGTAGCAACGAAATCATTTGGGGGAGACGCTTCTGTAAAAAACGGATTATACGGCACACCGCCACCAGTTTTACTTTTTGAATATTTAGGAAACCACGGCTTCCAAAAAGTGCCTGTTGTTATTACTGATTATAACTTTATGCTCTCACCAGATGTTGATTATGTTCCAGTTATTACTCGAGTCCACACAAAAGAAACCACATTTGTTCCTACATCCATGCAGATTGCATTAACACTGCAACCAAGTCATGCACCACATAAAATTAGAACACGATTTGATTTGGGTGATTTTACAACAGGTAAGAGTTATAAAGGCGGGTATCTATAATGGCTGAATTTCATGATAGCACAAGTTTTTTAAAAGGGGCAGGGGTTTATCAAGGATTTCTTGATATAAATAATCTTCCTAAAATATCAGCATCTATTGCAGATAAGTTATATCAAATCGAACCAAGATTCGACCAACGTCCAGATTTATTAGCATTTGAATTATACGGCACAACAAGGCTATGGTGGTTATTTGCATTAAGGAACGTGGACATTATACAAGACCCTATTAGGGATTTTAGACATGGTATACAAATTTACTTACCTCCGAAAACTATAATAGAAGGATTTAGAGGATAATGACAGACACTACACCTCCAGTATACGAAGAATACTCATTACCGAATAAGCCTTTGGTTTACGGAAATGTATTAGATAAATTTGACAATTATACATATAATGCTCGACTGTATATGATTCCAGATGAGGCACCGCCACCCCCTGGTAGCGAGATAGCATCATCTGATGCTAGGACGACCTCGTCAGAAACTACTTATTCTAGCAATGCAAGTAAAGGCGGATTCAAATCGAGTTTTCTAACAACCACACCAAATCAAACTTACGTCTTAGCGCAAACAGGTGTAACTGGAACACAGATTGACAATATCGAGATATTATCAGCAACAGGGCCAGGAAATTCTATAGCAGTAAATATGGTTAATTTTGATATTATTCAGCCTGGTGCAGCAGATTTTTTAGACCAAATAGTAGCAACTAAAGCAGCACTAGGGCTGCCAACAGTATCAAATGATGTCCCTATGTTTTTAGAAATAGTATTTAAAGGATATACTCATGATGTAGATGATGCAGATGCTGCCGGCAAACCCGCAACTATTTCCGGACCATTTATATATAAAATAATAATTAAATCAGTTGATTTGACAATTAACGCAGAAGGCTCCACATACGCATTTGCATGTGTGCCATTGTCGTATACAGGTTATGCTGACGAAAATTATCGCATGCCTAAAATGATGCAATCTGGTGGTAGTACAATAGATGATCATATAACAAGTTTAGTAACTTCATTAAATTTAAACGCGGCAGAAACAAATACTGCATACCAGTATTCTGACATAATAGAATTTGATTTAAGCGGAATAAAAAAAGAAACAAATGAAAGGTACGGACTATCAGATTTATCACTCTCAACTACTATCAGTAGGGCAGACGATGTTAACCGTGTGATGAATCCCGATTTTTCTCCTGATAATGCAGAAAAATCTATTTGGGACGCACTTGCGCTAATGGAAAAAAACGAAGGACCGCTTGACATAGTAGTCATCAACAATGGAATTGCAGCAAGGGAAGGAATAACACTAGCTCGATATTTAGAAACTATTTTATCTATGAACGATGAATTTTATAGCAGGATTACAAGAAAGATAAAACCTAAGGACCCTAGTGACCTTGAAGTTGATAAAGAACAGGCATTTGTTAGTTGGTATCGTTTGCATGTCCACGTCGAGCTTTTACGTTATGATAACCTACGAAATGCCTATGCAAGGAAAATAACATATAAACCAATTATATATGGGGCAGGCAGCACGGTTATTCAAGATACATCCGATACAAGTGATCTGACAGCAACACAGGCAACAAATCGAATAGACAAACTAAATATATTAAAAGCATACCATTATTTGTTTACGGGTAGGAATGATCAAATAATTAATTGCGATATTTCATATAAAGCAGGCATGACGATTTTATTAGCGCCATCTGGCGGCGCAACTGGAGATGCTAGCACTGTACTGGCATCTACTATAAGCAACACCGCAACTCCCAATGCTGATTTGACAGGGGAAGTATTATCAACCCTAGCCAAGTCCGGCGCAACACAAGAACAGTTAAAAAGTGGTATAGCTTCAGCATCAGAAGGAGAATTAGAGAGATTAGTTTTTGCTGGTGGGCAAAGTAGGGAAACACTTAATGCAATATTGGGAAATCGAACCGGAGTTGAAGCGCAAGCATTTGCCCGAGCATTAGCAGATAAAAAACAAGCCGAATCAATTATAGCAAATGCAGAAGCCTCTTCTAGGATCACATCAAGCGATAATTTATCTAATAGTGACGGGACCCAATATAATTATTCAGTAGACTTATTGAAAACTACCGACATTGCAGCTAGGTTAGATTCGGAATCTGCATTAGCAAGTGCCCAACAATCGTTATCTAATGATGTAAGTAGATCGTCGATGTCGCCAAAACCAGCAATCCGGTCGATGTTTTCTCCTTCGATTACAGAAGATGCCAGCCACGACGGAACGCCAAGAAATACACTGTTTAGTTATTTGTCACAACAACATGCCGCTACAAGTTTCCTTATATCATTAGATATGCAGATTAGAGGAGACCCGTGGTATTTAGGCTCTCCTGTGTCTAACGGCAAAGATTTATTAAGTGAAACAGGTGGTAATTATTTAAAAAAATCGACAGAAAAATCCTTGACACTTTTAGGAGATGATACATTTGTATATTTTGATATGCAAGCCCCAAGACGATTTGATTTAAATACCTTAGATGAGGACGCTAACACTGGCTACTGGTCGCGATCAGGAACTGCGTATTTTATTAGTGGCATTTACAGAGTAGTAACAGTGGCTAATAAATTCAGCGGCGGGTTGTTTAGTCAAGATTTACATCTTATAAAAGAAACAGGATACCAAGCAGATGTAATTCAAACTAATACAACAAACGCGGTTGGTCCAAAAGATGTAGAAATTAATAAGAATCAAGCAAATATAAAACCAAATATTGATGATGCAGCATTTGATAAGGCCCTAGCTGAATGGGAAGCCAACGGGAAGCAAGGCCGCAAACCATATGGCGGCGATTTTTTACCAAATAATTAATAAGGATCAATAATGAATAAGAACAGAATCTACGAACAATTAAAATTAGACGAAGGAATCAAATACGAAATTTATAAAGACCATTTAGGATTTTTAACAGTGGGTGTCGGCCACCTTATATTAAAAGAGGACGAAGAATATAGTCGTCCGATAGGCACAGTAATCCAAGAAAAGCGAGCGATGGTATTATTTGAAAAAGATTTGTCAAAAGCAGTATCGGAATGTTATAAATTATATACTGATGATTTTGATGATTTCCCCGGAGAAGTTCAAGAAATATTAGTTAACATGATGTTTAATTTAGGGCGTCCACGATTAAGTAAATTTAAAAATATGAATGCTGCTATACATAAAGGCTTCTGGAAGGAAGCAGCTAAAGAAGGACGAGATTCTAATTGGTATAGGCAAGTAACTGCGAGGGCAGAACGTTTGATGGTTAGATTGGAAAATGTTTAATGAATGATAGAACTAGAGTAAGTAGGAATAATCCTACAGAAAAAAACCAGAAAATAAAAGGATCTATTTTCGGTATATTCTTGGCTGAAATTATATCTACAGTTGACGTTAGTAGGTCAGGCAGGATTACAATTTTTATTCCGTCATTAGGAAAAGATAAATCCAACCCAGCAAACTTAGTCGAAGCAATGTGGAGCACACCTTTTGGTGGCAGCACTGATCCTAGAGAAGTAGGAACAGACATTCAAGATCCGTCTCAAACTATGAGCTCATATGGATTTTGGGGCGTAGTGCCAGATCCAGGTAATTTAGTTCTAGTAACATTTGCTGACGGTAACACAAAATACCCATACATTATTAGCTGCGTCTTTCCAGATAAACTTAACAATATGCTACCTGGAAATGCTGGTGGTAAAACCTACCAGTCACCAGACAAAAAATTACCTACATTAGAAAAGAATAAACGAACCGCAGATATTAACCACAATGATACGTTTAGACCTATCCAACACACGTTAGCTGAATCTATTGTTAAGCAAGGATTAGTTGATGACCCAATCCGTGGCGCAGGAACCAGTTCAGCACGTAGAGAATCACCAAGCGAAGTTTTTGGATTATTAACACCAGGACCAAGAGATCCAGAAAATTATAATTATAGACTAGGCGGTCATTCTATTACGTTAGATGATAATTTAGCGAGTAGAAATATAAGAATACGAACAGCCCAAGGCAACCAATTATTGTTAGATGACACAACTGGTATCATTTATATGATCAATAAAGACGGTAAGGCTTGGATGGAATTAAACCAGGTTGGCGACATAATGCTTTACGCTGAAGGCAGTATTAATATGCGAGCTAAGGGCGATTTTAATATAAGAGCAGATTACGATGTAAATATCGAGGCCGGCCAATCTGTTAATATCAAAGCTGCAGGCGACAATGTTGCTGGTGCATATAAAGGTGCTGGTGTTTTAGGACAGGCACCAAAAGGAACTGGCGGCACAATTAATTTAGAATCAGCGTCAAATATGAATCTTCTTGCTAGCACTGATTTCTCATTAACTACATACGGTGGCCACACAAATCTAAATGCGGCCGGTGAATTTAACGTAACCGCTGGCAGTGATATTAATACTAAATCACAAAAAGCAATCAATACGTCAGCTAATAAAAATATTAGTTATTCAACGTCACAAAATATAATCTCCCAGACAGGCGAGGATAATGTGTTTAAGACAGGCGGCAAGGTTCGAGTAAACAGCGGCGGCGCCGACCCAAAAGCAGCAAAAGCGGCGACACCCTCTACGAAAATAGTATCAGTCAACCAACAAGACCAAGGGGCATTAGCACCAGGCTATAATAAATTATTAGAATCACCATTAACTACCGGAGGCAAACGAACTGGTCAGACGCCATTAGTATCAACGATAGTTAAGAATTTAGTGACTGCTGAACCATATGAAGGTCATGCGGTACCCAACCCAGCTACGGAAAATCCAGCAAATATTATTCCTAATGAATCGTTAATTAAAAATTTACCTGCAGGCAGTAATGGATTGTTAAGTATAAATGGAATACCTATACCATCACCAGCAAATACCCCTGCAGGGTTTCAAGACGGAACAGGCTACGGCGCAGATGGCGCAGCAAAATTTGGAATACCACTAGCGGTTTCTAATAATTTTAGTCCAGCAAAAACAAAACAATTTTTGGGCACATTTGCCCTTACGAAAATATCAGCAGGATTAGGTGCGAGTATTCCTACCATCCGCATACCGACGATATCGCCTGGCGGATTAATTCGACTAGGTATAAGCGGCACAATAAGTGAACTCACAGCAAGATTAGGATCAATAGGCGTTGACGCAGCAGGCGCTATATCCGATCTTCAACGTGGTGAATTACAGAGCATGAAGAATCGTATAAACAGAATAAAGCAGACAGTTAATTCACCAAAAGATTTTATTGCAGCATTAAAGCAAAACGGAATCACTAGCATCGTAGACGGTGCGAGCAGTATTTTTGTCGATGCTAACGGTAGAAAAATTATAGATTTTAGTAAAGGGTTAGGTTCAATATCGCATCAATTATTACTGGGCGCAAATCTTGGTACTACTGCTAATATAATTAGAAACTTAATAGGAGTTCCTATAAGCGACAACCAGTTCGGGGCACTAGTGAGTTTAGCCAATCATATCGGAATAGATAATTTTTCTAAGAGTAAAACCTTAGCTGTTTTAAATAACGGAAATTATGCTGCGGTGCCAAACTCGATGATGGAATTCACACAAGGATCATATGGTGCAGGCAATATAGTTACAACAAGAGACGATTACGTTCAACGTAGACAATACGAGGGTGAATTATTTTCTACACCTGACGGCGTGGCAGTTCCTACATACGACACGAGGGTATCGTTTGCCCAGCAGGCCAGAGATTTAAGAGATGCACGAAGTGAGTATTTGTGCTCTTGTGATTGTTGTCACACGGTTTAGTCTTTAGTTAACTCAGCTATTCTTTTATAAGCTTGATATTTTTCAGCAGTTTCCTCCTTCACGGCCGCTTCGAGAATTTCGACTCGACTGTGAAGGTAGGCAATCTGCTTCTTTAGATCGTAAACTATATCGTTAATATCTAACGGTTTAGTGGTAGTAATACCTTGAGTATACGCTGTAAGTTTGCCCGTGAGTGAAGCATTTGATGTCACGGCGGTGATACCTGCCCCGTATGAGCTAAACGTATTTGTTCCCATGTTGATATTACTATTAAACATTATTTTCCTTTAATTAGATCTTCCATTCGATCGAACTCAGGTGGCCGACGATTTTTGTTATACCGGAAGTTTCCGGCAAAATTGATGCTATCGAATAGCTCGTAACGGAAAGTCTGGCTATCATAAATACCGACTGTCACGAACCGCTTGGATTGTTGAAAGATTTTAAGAAATCTGGGCTTTTTGTATGCAGAATTACTATTCTCTGCTTTTTCCCAAATGTTATCAAATTCCTTATTAAGCTTAAACATATTATGTTCCTACTATTAAAATGTGGATTAAAACTGTATTTACTAACAGTTTCATAAGTATACACGTAATTTTGGCAATGTCAAGTAATTTATAAAGGGAGATATGTGCCTGAGCATTTATACTCTATCAGCTTAACCTCGCCGCGAGCAGTACAACTTAATGTACCGAGCTATAATTATACATGTAAAATTGGTTATGTCAAGCATTCTGTAGTAATTAAGTATAATGTTTATGGTTGAAGATAAATAACGGTACGATGGT
>Ga0105050_10008422_pt1 | contig 11911 bp, 12 predicted proteins | sample FRY01_FD_78088 | JGI IMG/M metagenome (GOLD analysis project Ga0105050, IMG submission 78088) | Freshwater microbial communities from Lake Fryxell liftoff mats and glacier meltwater in Antarctica - FRY-01 | ecosystem: Environmental > Aquatic > Freshwater > Ice > Glacier meltwater ... | reverse complement strand
TCAGCCGCCGCAGCGCCGTGATTTCGTAAGCGGCATAATGGTAGATGCGCGCGGCTGGATTGGCAGCGAGACGGTCGCGGAAGAAAGCCAGCAATTCAGACAGTGCCTGTGCCTCGGCGGCATGGTCGTGGCCCCAGAACGCGCGAAACTCACCGTCGAACCAGAGGCCATGCAGGTATTCGAGGCCGCCCTCGAAATGCGGGTCGCCTTCGATGTCATAGAAGATGTCGCCAGGCTGCGGCTCGGGCAGCGGATCAAATCCCTTGCCTGGTTCGGGCGGGCGAAGTTCAAACGCCGGTTCGCCGGTCTTGCGGGCGTGCTGCAGCCGGGCTTGCGTGGTCAGACGCAGCCGGGTGTTTTCCGCCATGCCGCGAACCGGATGATCGAGGTTGGCGAGAGCTTCCATCGCCGATGCCCGCCGCTTCCAGCTTCTTGACCTGTCCACGGCGAAAGTGCAGAACTGGCGGCGACGCTGATCCGACACGCGGTCCGGGCCGAAGGCTGCATCTCGCGCACAGTGGTCCTGCACGCCGGCCCCAATTCCCGAACGGGGGCAGCCCCATCTCGCGCATGCTTTGCACGCACTGCCTGGCAATGGATGAAGGGCGCAACAATGAAGGCGACACTGGAAAAACTGAGTGTCAAGGCGTCTTGCCGCCACCCGCACGTCAGCAACGACCACCCGTTCTCGGAAGCGCTGTTCCGCAAATTCAAGTATCGCCCCGACTGGCCGAACAAGGGATTTGCCACCAAGACCGATGCACAGGCTTGGGTGAAATCCTTTGCCAACTGGTACAACGACGAACAGCCCACAGCGCGATCCGCTTCGTAACCCCCAACGCGCGCCACGCGGGACAAGACCACGACACACTCGCAAACCGTGCCAACGTCGCTGCCAATGCCCGCGCGCCAAAGTTGGAACGCTGGTCAGGCTCAACCCGAAACCGGAAACCCGCGGGGTCCATCTGGCTTAACCCGGAGCGCGAAATCAGCGCCTCCGAAATCAGAGCCGCCGCATGAAATCGGCGGACAACTTGTTTGACACCGCGGGGTTCTTGGGAAAAGCAACGCTTCCGTCTGATGTTGCCCCGTCTGCCTGAAACACTTTCTTTGCCAGATCCAGACCGATAATAGCGACCTTCTCCATGGACGCCGCCTTTGTGACGGGTTCCAACACCGCAACATTGGCACATCAAGGCCGTCGGGGGGCGTCCACGCCATCGCTTACGAATGACCTGAACCGTGGCACGGGAATGAATTGTCGAGGCCTCCGGCGGGGATATTTGGAAACAGAGAATATGGACGAAGAGCAGGGCACCTCACACGGCCATATTCCGTGGCAACGCCGTCCGAGGGCCCTCGATGGGGCCGAGGACGGCTCTTCTGGTTCAGGCGCACAGCACCGCACCGGGATTCATGATGCCGAGCGGGTCGAGCGCGGCCTTGATCGCGCGCATTGCGGCGAGTTTGGCGGGGTCGCTGTAACGTTCCAAATCGCCGACCTTCAACCGACCGATGCCATGTTCGGCGCTGACCGATCCGCCCATGGCATGCACCATGTCATGCACCAGCGTTTTGATAGCCTCGCGGCGGGACTCGTGGTCGGCACGCGTGCGGCCCTTGGCCGGGAACACATTGTAATGCAGATTGCCGTCGCCCAGGTGGCCAAAGCAGTTGATCCGCCAATTCCCGAGCGTCGCCAGTGCCGGGCCTGCTTGCGCGATGAAATCGGGCACGGCACCAAGCGGCAACGAGATGTCGTGGCTGGAAATCGCTCCGATCCGGCGGTTGCCTTCGGGAATATTCTCGCGGATGCGCCAGAAATCGCTGCGCTGCGCCTGTGACAGCGCGATAAGGCCATCTGATATCAGTCCGGCCTCCATTCCTTCGGCAAAAAGGCGTTCCAACGCCTGCGCGGGGTCAAGACCTTCGGGCAGGCCAAGGTCGATCAGCACCATCCATTCGGGAGCCTCGGCGAAGGGTTGGCGAAGATCTGGCATGGTTTCCGCCAGAAAATCGAGCCCCATCCGGTTTATCAGTTCAAACGCCGACACAAGCCCCCCAAGGCGTTTCTGCGCCATGCCGAGCAGCGCCAATGCGGCGGCAGGGCTTTCCACCACCATCAGCGCCGTGCCGCTGCCCGCCGGGACGGGCGACAGCTTCAGGCTGGCGGCAGTGATCACACCCAAAGACCCCTCTGCCCCGATCAGCAGATTCCTGAGGTCATAGCCGGTGTTGTCCTTGCGCAACCGCTTCAGCCCATGCCAGACCGCGCCATCCGGCAGCACCGCCTCCAGCCCCAGACACAGATCGCGGGCGTTGCCATAGCGCAACACATTTACCCCGCCCGCGTTGGCCGACAGGTTACCGCCGATCCGGCACGACCCTTCAGACGCCAGCGACAACGGAAACAGCCGGTCCACGGCTGCGGCAGCGGACTGCACATCGGCGAGGATCGCGCCCGCCTCGGCAATCAACACATTCTCGGCGGGGTAGACCGCGCGGATCGCCGCCATCCGTTCCATGGAAAGGATCAGCGGCAAAGGTCCGGACGGCATGACCTGCCCCCCCACCAGCCCGGTGCCACCGCCCAGAGGCACGATGCCGATGCGCGCCTCATTGCATGCACGCACGATCGTCGCCACTTCATCGACATTGCGCGGCAAGGCCACCACGCCCGCCTGCCCGGCATAGCGGCCACGCGGTTCCGCCAGATCGCGCGGTTCGGGTGCGCGCAGGCTGCCCTCTGGCAGGCGGGCCGCAAGGGCTGCTGCAAAAGCAGGGTCGGCGGGGTTCAGCATGGGCACCTCGGGGTTTCAAACTTTCTAGCCCGCAGGCGGCGGCATTGCCAGCCTCTGATGCCACCCGCGCGGCCGGTCACGGCAAGGGTTGCGGATCCAGCACAATGATTGCCGGCGTGCGCGGCAAATCCGCCAGCGACAGGGTGATATCTGGCTGTTCCAGCCGGATCACCTCGAATTCCGCGTCCATTTCATTCGGGTCGGCAAAACGCCAGCGTCGTGTGGGATCACGAAAGCGTGCGAAGGCGCGGTCTGCCGGTAATGTCAGCCAGCGTCCGTGCGACCGCGCCGGTCGCCGCGCAAATTGGCGTAAAGCACATGGTTGCGCCAGCGGCCCGCGATTTGCAGATAGCTTTGCGCGACGCCTTCGTATTTGAAGCCGGATTTCTCCAGCACACCCCGACTGGCCGCGTTTTCCGGCAGGCACGCGGCCTCGACACGGCTGAGGTCCAGAACGGTAAAGGCATGATGCACCATGGCCTGCACTGCCTCGCGCATGTAACCCTGCCGCGCATGGGTCTGGCCCACCCAATAGCCAAGCGTGCCAGCCTGCGCCGGACCGCGCCGAATATTGTCCAGCGTGATTGCGCCCAGAAGGGCGTCGTCGCTGCGCCGGATCAGCAACAGCGGCAAGGCGGTGCCCTGTGCATGGGCGCGGGCGGCCCAATAGACCCGGTTGGTAAAGGCGCGGCGGGTCAGATGTTCCGACGACCATTGCGGTTCCCACAGGCGCAGAAACTCGCCACTGGCATTGCGCAACACTGCCCAGGCCCGGTAGTCGCCATGGGACGGCAACCGCAGGGTCATGCGTTCGGTTTCTACCCAGATCCTGCGGCGCAGGCCTAGCATCAGGCGGCAAGACCTTCGCGGATCGCATCAATTCCCGGCGCGTCATCCACCGGGCCATACAGCGCCAGCGCCGCGCGGGCCTGCGCCATTTCGGCAGCATAGGCGCGCACGCCCGAAGTGGTCACGGCGTCGATCTTGGCTACCGCCTCGTCCACATCCGGTATCCGGCCCCAGATCGCCAGCAGACGGGCCAGCCGTTCGGCACGGCTTGACGGGCTTTCCAGCCCCATCAGCATTCCGGCCTTCAACTGCGCCCGTGCGCGGTTCACCTCGGCGTCGGTCATATCTTCGGCGGACCGTTTCAGTTCGTCGATGGTCAACTGCGTCAGTTCACCGATTTCCTCGGCCGACGTGCCGGCATAGATGGTGATCTGGCCGGTATCCTCATAGGCACCCGACTGCGCGAAAATCGAATAGCACAGCCCGCGCTCCTCACGGATCTTCTGAAACAGGCGGGACGACATGCCGCCCCCCAACGCCGTGGCATAAACCTGTGCGGAATAGACATCGGGCGCGCGGTAGTTGGGCGATTCGAAAGACAGCGCAAAATGCACCTGCTCCAGATCCTTGACCTCGCGCCGCTCGCCGCCACCAAAGGCCGCAGGCTGGATCAGGCTATGGCCCACGGGTTTCAGATGCCCGAACAGCGCCGTCGCCTGTGCCAGAATTTCATCATGCGAAACCCCGCCCGCAGCCGACAGGATCATCTGGTCCGGCCCGTAATGTTCGGCCACAAAACGCGTCAGATCATCGCGGGAAAACGATGACACCCGTTCTTCCGGCCCCAGAATGGTGCGCCCGAACGGCTGGTCGGGGTAGGACACCTCTTGCAGCCAGTCAAAGATGATATCGTCGGGTGTATCCAGCGCCTGCCCGATCTCTTGCAGGATCACATGGCGCTCTACCTCGATTTCCTTCAGGTCGAACACCGGATTCAGCACGATATCGGCGATCACATCCAGCGCCATGCCCACGTCCGGCGACAGCACACGGGCGTAATAGGCCGTCATCTCGCGGCTGGTATAGGCGTTGATATAGCCGCCAACATCCTCAATTTCCTCGGCAATCCGAAGGGCGCTGCGGCGTTCGGTGCCTTTGAAGGCCATATGCTCCAGAAAATGCGCGATGCCGTTTTGTTCTGTGCGCTCGTGCCGCCCGCCCGCCGTGACCCAGATGCCGATGGATGCAGATTTCAGGCCCGGCATATGCTCGGTGACAATGCGGAACCCATTGGGCAGGGTATCAAGGCGGTGCGTCAACGGCCGGTCCTTTCGCGGATGAGGGCCTGAAGGGCCACAAGATCATTGGGCGCGCGGGTAATGCGCTCGGGCCGCTCGAAAAGATCGGCCATATGGGGAGGAAGTGCGGGGCGGGTGCCCATGGCTGCTTGCACCGCATCGGGGAATTTGGCGGGGTGGGCGGTGGCGAGGGTAATCATCGGGGACGGCCCGAGGTGACTTTCGGCGACATGCACACCAACGGCGGAATGGGGACACAGGATTTCCCCGGTCGTGGCATGGATGCGCGCGATGGTGGCCGAGGTTTCGGCTTCGGAACACCGCCCCGACGCAAAGGTATCGCGCAAGGTTTCCAGCGCGCCTTGTGAAATGCGAAAACCGCCGGCCTTCAGGTCCGCCATCAACTGCGTCACCGCAGCACCGTCGCGCCCGTAAGCATCAAACAGCGCGCGTTCAAAGTTGGACGAGACCTGAATATCCATCGACGGGCTGATCGACGGCTTCACGCCATCGGTCACATAGTCGCCGGATGACAGCGCACGGTGCAGGATGTCGTTATGGTTGGTCGCCACCACCAGCCTGTCAATCGGCAGACCCATGCGGCGTGCAATGTAACCCGCGAAGATATCGCCAAAGTTTCCCGTGGGCACGGTGAAGCTGACAGTGCGGTGCGGTGCACCAAGCGCTACGGCGGAGGAAAAGTAATACACCACCTGCGCCAGCACCCGCGCCCAGTTGATCGAGTTCACGCCCGCCAAGGCCACGTCATCGCGAAATGCGAAATCGTTGAACATGTCCTTCACGCGCGCCTGACAGTCATCAAAGTCGCCGTCGATGGCAATGGCATGGACGTTCGCCTCGGCCGGGGTGGTCATCTGGCGGCGCTGCACGTCCGACACCCGGCCCTGCGGATAAAGGATCACCACATCCACACCCGCAAGCCCCCGGAACGCCTCGATCGCCGCCGATCCGGTATCGCCGCTGGTCGCACCCACGATGGTCACGCGCTTGCCGGACCGGGCGAGCGACGCCTGAAACAGCTGACCGATCAGCTGCATCGCGAAATCCTTGAATGCCAGCGTCGGGCCGTGGAACAGCTCCAGCAAGAAATGGCCCGGCGCAAGCTGCACCAAAGGCGCGCGGGCGGCGTGGTGAAACCCGGCATAGGCCTTGGCAATCAGCCGGCGGAATTCATCATCGCCGAAAGCCCCGCCAAGATAGGGGCGCATCACGCGAAAGGCGATATCCTCATAAGACAGCCCTGCAAGTGCGGCGATATCCGCCGCCGCCATCACCGGCACGGCATCCGGCACATAAAGCCCGCCGTCGCGTGCAAGGCCGGTCATCATCGCTTCTTCAAAGCCCAGAACCGGAGCCGCGCCACGGGTGGATATATACTGCATCGTCATCGCTTTCACATGCTCCGCCGCCTGATACGCCACAGCAGCAACCCTGTCATCCCCAGCCAGACAAGCGCCAGCGAAAACCAGGTAAGGGCGTAGACCAGATGATTGTTGGGAATAGCAGAGGAATCGACTGGCAGCGGCTCGATCCCGTCACGGGTAGGCTCGGACGCGACAATCATGGTCGGTTCTGTTCCAAGGGCCACGGCCATGGCCGGCACATTGCGCGCAAACCATAGCCCCGACGCGGCATCAGGCGCCGGAGTAAAGCCGTCAACCTCATCCGGCCAATGCAGATTGCCGATGATCGTGGCATCGGTCGCCTCGCGCGGCAGACCGCGTGCCGGCTCCGGCAGAAAGCCACGGTCCACCAGAATGCGGCGGCCATCCTCGGTTTGAAACGCCGCGATCACGCGAAACCCGGCGCCAATCTCTTTCCGGCTAGCCAGCACGTCGATCTGCGGGCCAAGAAAATGCCCGGTGGCGGTCACTGGCAGATAACGGTCCGCAATGGGATCGGGCGCGGCAGGCAAAGCCACCGGAGCCGCGGCAATGCGCGCGTCTATGTCGGCAAGTATTGCGGTTTTCCACTGCAAACGCTGGACCTGCCAAACCCCAAGCCCGGTCAGGAACGCCGCGCCTATCAGGCCAAACAGCAAGGGCAGGATCATCCGGCGCAACATTGGGGGTCTTTCACAAAGGCAAAAGCGCGCGCCATATGGCCCGCGCTTGGTGAAGGGGCAGGCGCGCGGGCGAAACCCCGCGCCGCTGAATCACTGGCCCCAGACGTAGACTGCGGCAAACAGGAACAGCCAGACCACGTCGACGAAGTGCCAATACCAGGCAGCGGCCTCGAAACCGATGTGCTTCTCGGGAGTGAAGTGGCCTTTCAGCGTCCGCAGCAGGCACACGCCCAGAAAGATCGTGCCGATGAAAACATGAAATCCATGAAACCCGGTCGCCATGAAGAAGTTCGCGCCATAGATGTTGCCCGCGAAACCAAAGGCCGCATGGCTGTATTCGTAGGCCTGAAAGATGGTGAACACCATGCCGAGTATGACGGCAAGCAGCAGACCGTTGACCATGTCCTTGCGGTTGTTTTCGTGCACCAGCGCGTGATGTGCCCATGTCGCTGCCGCACCGGAACTCAGCAGGATCAGGGTGTTGATCAGTGGCAGATGCCAGGGGTCGAACGTTTCGATGCCTACGGGCGGAAACACGCCGTCGATGGCGGGGGACAGCGGCCCCATCGGGTAAAGCGCGTGTTTGAAAAAGCTCCAGAACCACGCCACGAAAAACATGACTTCCGACATGATGAACATGATGAAGCCATAACGCAGCCCGATGCTGACCACCGGGGTATGATCGCCGGCCTGGGATTCATGCACCACATCCGACCACCATGCGAACATGACATAAAGCACGAGTGCAAGGCCGATCAGCCCCAGCCACGGGCCCCTATCGTGCATCCACAGCACGGCCCCGAACATCATGACAAAAGCGCCTGCCGCACCGAGGAAAGGCCAGATCGACGGCGGCAAAATGTGGTAATCGTGGTTCTTGGCGTGGGCCATGGTCCGTCTTCCCTCGGTTTTTATCAGCAGCGGCCCTTGCCGGGCCGGGATTGGAATCAGTTTACGTCAGTCCGTGCGACAGGGGCAAGGGCCGCCTGTTCTTCGGGCAGATCGGTGACATGGAATGTGTAGGACAACGTGATGTGTTTGATGTATTGCCCCTCGCGGTCGGTTACGATGCCCGGATCGACGTAGAATGTCACCGGCATCATCACCCGCTCGCCGGGTTGCAACACTTGCTGTTCAAAGCAGAAACAGTCGATCTTGGTGAAAAACCCGCCGGCCTGATCCGGCGCCACATTGTAGCTTGCCGTGCCTGCGACCACGCGGTCTGTCGGGTTATGGGCCTCATAGAACGCAAGCCCGGTTTCGCCGATGCGGATCGTCATCTCACGCACTTCGGGCTTGAAATCCCATGGCATTCCGGCCTCGGTCGACGCGTCAAAGCGGACCACCATCGTCTGATCGAGGATCACGTCCGACCCCTGCTCGGCCACCGAAACCGTGCCCGCAAAGCCCGTCACCCGGCAGAACCAGTCGTAGAACGGCACGGCGGCAAACGACAACGACAGCATCGCCACAGCCACGCCGGACAGCAAGCCGGCAGTTTTTTGTGCAGGCGTCATGGCTTGGCCTCCTGTGGCAAGAGTTCGGGCCGGACCACATGGTCAAATCCCTGCTTCTGGCCCACCAGCGTGACCTTCACCACGGTCAATCCGAAAACGAGACCGACAAATGCCACCAGAATCAGGCCAAGACCGATATTGCGGCTGAACCGTCGTTTGTGGATTTCATGTTCTTCGCGGAATGCCATTACCAGCCCCCCAGTCCGTAAGATTTCAGCACCGCTTCGGCCAGAAACGCGCCGAAATGCAGAAACAAATAGTAAAGCGAGAAACGGAACACCTTTTTCTCGACCAGATACCCGTCCGCCTCGGCCTGCATTTCGTCGCGCCGCCAGATGCGATACGCTCCCAGCAGGAAAACCGCGTTCAGCACCACCGCTACTGCCAGATAGAACGGCCCGCCGATAGATGTGAATGCGGCCCCGACCGCCACCGGGATCAGCAGGATCGTATACACAAGAATATGCGCGCGGGTCGATTTGCGGCCATGTGTCACCGTCAACATCGGCACCTTCGCCTTGGAATAGTCTTCCTTCATGAACAGCGCCAGCGCCCAGAAATGCGGCGGGGTCCACATGAAGATGATCGCGAACATCAGAACCGATTCAACCGACACGCCGCCCGTCGCCACCGCCCAGCCGATCATCGGAGGAAAGGCACCCGCGGCGCCACCGATCACGATGTTCTGCGGTGTCAGGCGCTTCAGCCACATCGAATATACGACGGCATAAAAGAAGATGGTGAAGGCCAGCAGTCCCGCCGCCAACAGGTTCGCAGCCAACGCCAGCATCACCACCGAAATGCCCGACAGCGCCAGACCAAACCCCAACGCCTCACCCGCCGTCACGCGGCCTGACGGCACGGGGCGGTTTTTGGTGCGGTGCATCACCGCGTCGATATCGGCATCCCACCACATGTTCAGCGAACCCGACGCCCCTGCCCCCAATGCGATGAACAGAATGGACGCCAGCCCGATCACCGGATGCACCCCGACCGGTGCCACCAGAATGCCGACCAGCGCCGTGAACACCACCAAAGACATCACCCTCGGCTTCAGCAGCGCGAAATAATCGCCAAAACCGGCGTCACCGGTTTGCACAAAAGCATTGGTATCGGACATGGATTCACTCCTGGCCTGAGAGACGGCGGGCGCTGCCGATGCTGCCCGCTCGTCGTTTCTGACGCTTATGGGTTCAGTCGGCGGCTGCAACGGTCAGCGGCGTTGCAATTGACGACAACGCGACGTTGCCTTCTTTGGCCCCGGCAAGCCATTGCGCATAAACCGCTTCTGACACGACCTTCACCGTGATCGGCATGTAGGCATGGTCCTTGCCGCACAGTTCTGAACACTGACCGAAATAAACGCCTTCACGGTCGGCGTTGAACCAAAGCTCCGCCAGCCGGCCCGGAATGCCATCCTGTTTTACACCAAACGCCGGGATCGTCCAGGAATGGATCACGTCAGCACCGGTTACCTGCATCACGATGGTCTTGCCAACGGGCACCACAACAGCGGTATCAGTCGCCAGCAGGAATTCGTCTTTGGTGTAACCAGCCGCGACAAGTTCCGCCTCCACCTCGGGCGACATCACTTTGCCTTCGCCGATCAGGAAGCTGTCGAACGCCACGCCTTCGTCCACATATTCGTAACCCCAGTACCATTGATAGCCCGTGGTCTTGATGGTGATATCGGCGGTCGGGATTTCCTGTTGTTTGAACAGGACCGGCAGCGAAAACGCCCCGATAAACACCAGAATGACGATCGGCACCACCGTCCACGCCACTTCCAGTGGCGAGTTGTGGGTGAACGTCGCGGGCTTCGGATTGGTTTTGCGGTTGTAGCGTATCGCGACCCAGATCATCAAGGCGGTCACAAACACCGTGATAATGGTGATCAGGATCAGCAGCATATGGTCCAGCCCCTGCAAATCGCGGGCCAGTTCGGTGGCAGGCGGCTGAAAACCCATCAGCCCGTCAACCGGGCGGCCGACCACCGGCAGTTTTTCCTGCGCCGTGGCTGCACCGGCGGCCAGAAGGCCACCCAGCGTGGCGGAGGAACCGAAGAAATTTGTCATTGGTCGCATGTTCATATCCCGTCCGAAGGCGCAGCTTTGCCTCCACGTGTCCGACTGCCCGGCGCATGGGGCAGAATCCCGTTGTTTCTGGCGTCCCTGAAACCATATTAGTGGGTAATGGACAAGCAAAACAGTTGCGGCAAATCGCGCCGCATCCCCCCATAAGGACAGCCCTCATGACCGATGCACCTTTCCGCCCCTTCGAGACGCATCTTGACGAAGACACGGCTCTTGCGATCCTGCGTGCGGCCACCGACGGTGCCGACGATGGCGAGTTGTTTCTGGAACGCAGGCGGTCCGAGGCACTTGTGCTCGATGATGGCCGCGTGAAAACCGCAAGTTATGATGCCTCCGAAGGCTTCGGGCTGCGCGCCGTGAAAGGCGAAGTGGCGGGATATGCCCATTCCACCACGATTTCCGAAACCGCGCTGAAACGCGCCGCCGAAACGGCCCGCCTTGCCGTGGACGATGGCGGTGGCGTGCTGGCCGATGCGCCAAAAGGCACCAACACACGGCTTTATTCCGACGCCGACCCGATGGCAGATGCAACCTTTGCCGTGAAGATCGACCTGCTGCGCGAGATCGACGCCTTCGCGCGCGCACTTGATCCCCGCGTGATCCAGGTGTCTGCCACGATCAGCGCCAGCTATCAGGAGGTGGAGATATTGCGCCCCGAGGGCCTGCGCCTGACCGACGTCCGCCCGATGGCGCGCATCAACATATCGGTCATTGTGGAACAGGCCGGCCGCCGCGAAAGTGGCGGAATGGGTGGCGGCGGCCGCCACGGTCTCGCCCGGCTGATGGAACCCGCATGCTGGCAAGGCGTGGCGCGCGAGGCGCTGCGCATCGCGTTGGTCAATCTGGCGGCTGTTCCCGCCCCCGCCGGCACGATGGATGTGGTGCTTGGCGCAGGCTGGCCCGGCATCCTGCTGCATGAGGCGATCGGCCATGGGCTTGAGGGTGACTTCAACCGCAAGAAAACATCGGCATTCGCCGGGCTGATGGGAAGCCGTATCGCCGCACCGGGCGTCACGGTGCTGGACGACGGCACCATCCCCGACCGGCGCGGCTCGATCTCGGTCGATGACGAAGGCACGCCGTCTGCGAAAAACGTGCTGATCGAGGATGGCATCCTCGTCAGCTACATGCAGGACCGCCAGAACGCCCGCCTGATGGGCGTCGCCCCTACCGGCAACGGGCGGCGCGAAAGCTATGCCCACATCCCGATGCCGCGGATGACCAACACCTTCATGCTCGGCGGCGATGCAGACCCCGCGGGCATCGTTGCAAGCCTGAAAGACGGCATCTATGCCGTCGGCTTTGGCGGTGGTCAGGTCGATATCAC
>Ga0105050_10008419_pt1 | contig 11917 bp, 9 predicted proteins | sample FRY01_FD_78088 | JGI IMG/M metagenome (GOLD analysis project Ga0105050, IMG submission 78088) | Freshwater microbial communities from Lake Fryxell liftoff mats and glacier meltwater in Antarctica - FRY-01 | ecosystem: Environmental > Aquatic > Freshwater > Ice > Glacier meltwater ... | reverse complement strand
TTTGATAAATTTGCACAAAATGCAGTATGTGGAAATGAATTCATGAGATGCGCTGAGCTTATCCGAGGTGAAAAATTAAAGCAATTTTTCAACCCAGGTAAATTAATGAACGGGGGAGAAAAAGCTACAGAGTTAGAGGTGATGGGAGCTATAATTGGATCCCTTGCCAATTATGCTACGGCAAAAAATGAAATATTTAGAAAGTTTCTTGCTGATTTCATCAAAGAAAAGATGAAAGATTCAGGTAAATTTGATGAGTTAATACAAGAATTTAATGTAAGTACCGGAGCTGCAGTTGATTTTAAACCTGAGATTATTTTAAAAAGAGGTGCAGAAGCTCAAGTTGCGCTATTTGAATTAATCGGTGGTCTCGCTGATATTGGCGATGATTTAAAGGTTCAATTAAAAGAATACATGAAAGAAAAAGAAGGTAGAGATAACTTTACTCAAATTGTGAGTGATACTCTGATTACTGTCTTAACTCATTATAAAAAAGAAACAGAAGGTAGGGTAGTATATATTAGCGGGATGAGTACCGCAGAAGGCGAAAGATTAGTAGAGGCTTTTTCACGGGTAATAGTACAGAATTTAGTTACCGATAATATAGTTTCAGGGAAGTTTATTTCATTTGCACTTAAAATAATGAAAGGTGAGCCTGTGATTGCAGAGGAAATAAGCGAAACCCTGTCTCAAGTTAACACTCTCGCGCTTAGTGAAAAATCTCAAGGAGTTGTAGTCCTGATTGAAACCATAGATGCAATTCTCCCGATGCTCAAATCAAGCCCTGTGGTTGCTAAGGTGTTATCGAGAATAGCCCCAGGTGAGAAATTAAATGATTTTATGAGAGTTTTCAAACCTGTTTTAGATAGCGTTTTGGCTAGCGGTAAACTTGATGATCCTTGCATCGTTAAGATTACTACAGCAATTTTAGTCCCACCTAAAGAAGGTGAGAAGATGATGACTGTTGCTGAGATGGTTCATGAAATTATGAAATTTACCAATGATAACCCAGATCTTGATAAGACAGTGGGCAAAGCAATTAGAGATTTTACTGCAGCTCAGGTTATACCAGATATGGTAGGGCAGGCAGTAGGAGGATTTCTCGAAGAACTAGTAGTAGGTGATGCAGCTCGTAAAAAAAGGGGTACTGAAAGAAGTATAGGAGATGGATCGACAGTTTCTGATCAATCTTCAGAAACAGCCTCAGTAGATGAAGATGAAGATAGAGGTATGGATGATATACAGCTTGCTAGTAACCCTACTCTTAAATACGAAGATGCTTGGCCAGCTACAAAAATTATGAGTACAAGTAAACGAATTAAAGGATTAGGAGATTTCTCAACAGAATTAGCTACCGTTTCAGAGGAAGAAGAGCTACTAGGAGATGAAGAAGAAGTAGGGCGCGTTACGCAAATGGTTACAGATATTGTGAAGCCATTTGTAGCTAATGCACCTGCAGTTTATACTGAGCTTAAAAAGTTTAATGATATTGCTACCAGATTATTTAAAGCACAAAAAGAACTTTTAATAACTCCTGATCTTGAGACCAAGAGAGAAGAAGTCGCCATACTTAAAGCCCAATATAGGGTTGAGCTTAAAGCATTCATTCATTTGATTTTAAAACCTGAGAATTTAGCAGGATTGAAGAAATTAGAAGTTAGTGAGGGGTTACAAAAAATCATTGCAGCTTATGCTACAACTTGGGCTATGTCTGAGCCAACAAGAAAAGGGGTGTTAATAAGCCTAGATATGAATGAAGATCATATTACTGAAGCTGCGAAGATATTGTTTCCAATGATTATTTCTCTTGCAAAAAAATCGCCGGAATCAATGGCAAGTCTTTTGGACTTAACTGACATGGTAATTGATCTTGATGTGAATCAACCGATAGACAAATTATTAGCCTCTATGCAGGATATGATAACTCGTTTTACAGAGATAACTGCTCATTATGCAACCGACCCGACAATTCAACAAAATATAATAAAATTATTTAAACTGACGAAAAACAATCTTGCTTTATTGATCGACAGTCAGCTTAAAGCCCAACTTGGATCAACTGATTTGATCAAAGGCTCAGATATAGTTGCAATATTGAGTAGCGACCTTTCTCCAGAAAAACTTTCGAAAGTCAGTGAAATAATAACAAATTTAAGCGATTTTGTTACAAAAGATAAATGGATTTCTTCTATTCAATTCAAGTTATCAAGCCTTGATAAACAAGCAGCTGAGATTGAAGAAAGAAATGAATCTTTAGCAAAACTAGCAGCAAGCCTTTTTGAATTTTCAGATCTAGCTCATAAAGTTTTTTCAAAATTAAATCCTGTTGTACTCGCAACCATAGTTACAGATACGCTGACTAAAAAAGCAATCAAAGTGATGTCTGAAGAGGAAATTAGAAGCTTGATTAGAAATAATTTAGAAGTAAAGCCTGATATTGAGTTAGATATTGAAGATGTTGTTCATGATATTTACTCAATGCTGCAGGGTGAAGAATTTGAAGAAAATACTCCAAAAGTATGGAGCAAATTAGTTGAAGAAAGCTTCGAACCAAAAGAAGGTGGTTTGAAAAGTGTAAAACAAGTTGCTGAAATTATTCATGAGCAATTGAGACTGGTACAAGAGGGTCCATTATTTGATGAAAAAAAAGTAGCAAAGCTTGCGGAATTCGGTCTAACCCCTGAGGGATTGTCAGTTCTCATGAAGAAAACTACATCTACCATGGTTGAACTGGTAACAACATCTCTTGATCCAGCAGTTAAGGCTGATATGCAAAAAATGCTAGTAAGATTAATGGAAATCAAGCCGGAAGAAGATATTATAGTTAAGCTTAGTGATGTTTTTGATAAGCTTTATAAAATTGCTGAAAAAAAGCCTGAAGTTAGAAATCTAATAGATATTAGATTAAAGAGCTTTCTCTCAGACAATAAAGAATTATTGAAGCCTATTATTAGTGTGGTTCTAGGCAAATACCAGAAATCGTTGAATCTAGTGCTATACAGGTCTGGTATTTCTCTCGATCAAATTTTCGAAGTTGTTAAAAGTAATTTTTCACTCGATCACCTTCATAATGTCTTAGGTAGACTGAAAAGAGGAGGCGTAGGAGGGTATGCAAGCGTTTTATGGGCAATTGGTAAAAAAGCATGGGGTTTAAGCGTAAGTGCTGTTAGCGGTTTAGTCAGTAGTTGGTTCATGAGTGATGCCGGGCGCATAGCAAGAGAGTTTACAAATATACTAAAAAATGAGGACCTAAAAGAAATTTCACCTGCCACACTTAAATCATCCTTGTATAAAAATGATAGACTCAGTGGAGTAGAGAAAGAGATTAATGAAAGACTCAAAACAGGTTATTTTGGGGCGTTAGTTTTTGGATCTATGGATGACAAACTAAAATTAAAAAGCAAAAAAGTGGAAGGCATTAGTTTTGAATCAATTACCTTGCCTGGTATAGCGAAAAAAACTGTGCTTTATCTAGAAGCTGTCAACTCAGAATTTAAAGATTGTAATTTTAGTAACGCAAAAATTTCAGGAAGATTTAGCGCCAAGAGCAAAGTATTTGGCTGTAGCTTTTATGGAGCTGAAATGGATAATGTTGCATTTAAAGGGGTGACATTTGAAAATGTAGATTTGAGGTCTCTTGACGGAAGAAATGTAACATTCTTAAATTGTACATTTAAAGGATGTTCGTTCGATGTTCAAACTTTAAGAACTATCGGTGAGGTACCTACCTGCAAGTTTATTAATAACCAATTTACAGTAGATTGCAGTATTGTAGATGGCCGTCCTCAATCTCTTCTTACTGTCGCTCCTCAAGTTACCGGTTTAGCCGTTCCTGTTCAATCCGATCATATAATTATGGATATAAGTGGAAGAGAGAAAGCAGTGGTTAAGGGGGAACAGCCACCTCGTCTTGCCAAAGTAACAAGAAATGAGGGATCTGGTCGCCAAATTGTATTTCCTAAAAAGGAGGGTGCACTTGAAAAGAAGACTCCAAGATCTATGGAAGTAGAAAATGCTAGCAGAGTCGATAAGACACGGAGTTCAAAGGAAGGGAGTAAAGAGAAGAAGAAGCGAGGCATGAGGAGTGGTAAAAGTTCATTAGCTGGGTTCTAATAATTATTATAAAGAAGGAATTTAGTTAGGAGCCTATAAAATTTGGTTGAGTTACTTTGACAACAGATTATCGATAAAGTCCTCAAAGTTGAACGGTTGTAGATCTTCGATTTTTTCACCTACTCCAATAGCAACAACTGGGATTTTATATTTATCCATTATTGAAAGTAATATTCCAGCTTTGGCCGTGCCATCAAGCTTGGTTATAATCAATCCGGTGATATTAGCTGCTTCCCTAAAGTGCTGTACTTGGCTTAATGCATTTTGACCGGTAGTGGCATCAAGTACCAGAAAAGTATCGTGAGGGCTGCCAGGCAGTATTTTAGCTATAACATTATTGATTTTTTTTAGCTCATCCATAAGATTAGTTTTGTTATGTAGTCGTCCAGCTGTATCTATCAGCAATAGATCAACATTTTCGTTTATTGCCCTTGTGACTGCTTTATGAGCAACTGAGGCCGGGTCTGCATTTTCAGCGCATTTAATCAATTCAATTCCACATCTCTGGGCCCATACTTCAAGCTGCTCAACAGCTGCTGCCCGAAAGGTGTCTGCGGCTGCCATCATTACTTTTTTGCCATCATTTTTATATGAATTAGCAAGTTTGCCAATGGTGGTTGTCTTGCCATTACCATTAACTCCGCATACCATGACTATTCTAGGTTCATTAAGCGGCCAATTATGTTGATAATCGGGAACTGCTTTGAACTTTTCGCTCAAGAAGCTTTTGAGAAAATCCTCTATTTCTCCTGGAGTTATTTCTTTGTTGAATTTTTCCTCAGATAATTTTGCAATAATAGATCCAGCAAGACCAACTCCTATATCCGACCTGATTAGTAATTCTTCAAATTCTTCAAGTACCTCATCGCTGAGTTTTGTCTTGGTAAAAATAGAGGTAATACCATCTTTGAGTTTATCAGATGAACTTTTAAGTCCGGATTTTAGCCTATCAAACCAGCCCATTTTCTAACTTACCTTGTAAAATATTATCACTAAATTGTTCTATTTTTATACGAGTTAATTGTCCACCTTCTAGGCTTATATTTCCAAGATTGATTTGCAGAAAATTATCAGTTCTTGCGATATTCTTTTGTTCTATAATTGCATCAGTTATAAGTCCGACCTGCTGATGCGAGAAAGCTGATAACATTTGATCGCCATCATCTCTTAGAATTTTTGCTCGCTCTTTTCTGATATGTTTTTCAACTTGGGGCATTTTGGCTGCTGGAGTGCCATTTCTTTCTGAATAAGGAAATACATGTAAAAACTGAAAGCCAATATTATTGATCAGATTCTTAGTGTTATTAAACATTTCCTCTGTTTCTGTGGGGAATCCTGCTATTATATCTGCGCCAAAACTGCAGTTTGGCCTTGATTTCCTTGCAAATTCACAAAATTTATATATATCCTCACCGCTATGTCTGCGCTTCATTCTCTTGAGAATCATATTATCACCGGATTGCATGCTAATGTGAAAATGTGGCATTAGCCTTGGTTCATCCATGATTAGTTGTCTAAGATCCTCATCAATTTCCGCAACATCTACTGATGAGAGCCTAATTCTCGGTAAATTTGGTACGTTGGAGAGCAATCTTTTGAGCATTTGCCCAAGTGTGGGTTTACCTGGCAAATCAAGACCATAATCAGTAATATCAACTCCTGTTATTACTATTTCATTATAGCCATTTTCTACCAGAATTCTTGATTGCTTTACTATCTCACCAATGGGCACGCTTCTTGAATTACCACGACCAAATGGGATAGTGCAGAAAGTACATCTATGATTACATCCATTTTGAACTTGTACGAAAGCTCTAGCTTTGCCCTCAAAGCTGGTAACTAAATGACTGGCAGTTTCTTTTATAGACATTATATCATTTACCAGAATTCTTTCGCTATCATCTTTCAAGACGTAAGAGCTTGCTTCAAATTTATCATTATTGCCAATGACTTTATGGACTTCAGTAAGATTTGCAAATTTTTCTGGATTTATTTGCGCAGCGCAGCCTGTAACTATGATTTTGTAATCTGGTTTTGTTTTGGCGGCCTTACGAATAGCTTGCACAGCTTGCCTTTCTGCTTCTTCGGTTACAGCGCAAGTATTGAAAATTATTAGTTTTTCATCACTGTAATCTGCGATTTTTTCTTTGATGGCTTGGCTCTCGTAGCTATTAAGTCTGCAGCCAAAGGTTATGATTTCATGCATGTTTATATCTCAATCGTGCCTTTATAGACCATTTTATAAGGCCCAGACATTGTTATTTCAAAATTATCACTTACATTGATGCCGAGAATGCCTCCATCCATATGTACTGATACCTGTTGATTTGCAGGGTATAATCCAAGTTTAACGGCAGCAGCAACAGTTGCACAGGCAGCAGATCCGCAAGCTAGCGTTCTACCTGCACCTCTTTCCCATACTGCAAGATTAATATTGTTCTCGTCAATCATTCTTGCAAAACTAACATTAATTCTATCAGGGAAATATTCGTGATTCTCAAATTGTGAGCCGAGTATATTTATATCAAATGCTTGGTCTTTATCAAGAAAAAAAACCAAATGAGGATTTCCGACGCTCAGCGCTATAGCTTTAGGTAATCCCGGAATTTTCATGTCTATAGCAAGGGGATCAAGTGAATTTTTGATTGGGATTAGAGATGGGTTGAATAAGGCCACCCCAATATCAACGCTAACTTCTTCATCAGCAATCAGTTTAGCCCTTGCAATACCACTGGGAGACTCAATCATGGTTTCATTCTCGCCCGTATCATCCAATATAATTCCAGCAACACATCTTAAGGCATTGCCGCACATGCCGGCAGGGCTTCCATCTGCATTGTATATTTTCATGCTCACTGCTGCATCTGATGAGAGATCAAGCAAAATAAGCTGATCAAAACCTACGCCTATTTTTCTATCGGCTAGAAATTTTACTTGTGCCGACTTTAAAGAATATTGACCACTGCGATTATCGATAATCACAAAATCGTTGCCGCAGCCATGCATTTTTATAAATTCAATTCTCATAAGAGTAGATTTTATTTTGATAGGAATATCCTAGACTATAGTTAGTTTCAGGTCAATCTTACAACACATAATTAGAAATTATATAATAAAAATTAAAAATTTAATCATTCATTAATCACATTTTGATATTATAAGAGAGTATGAATGAGTTAATATTTTTTTGGGAGGTGTTTCATGGCAAGAATTGTTGCTGAAATCAATGAAATAATAAAACTCGCAGAAGAGATAACACCAGTGCTGCAATCATATACCACAAACAGACAGACAATTTTATATGATGATTTTAGTCAACATGATATTCACAAAGTGTTAGTACTCAAAGAGAGTATCAGATCAATTACTAGTTTACCCGAAATAACTAATGTTCTCCAAACTTCAATTCATGCACATGGGATCAGGGGGCTCATAACCAGATCATTTGAGAAAATGGGTTTTAAAGGAGTAGCTTCTGATTTTCATTCTGCGCTTATAGATTTTAATAAAGCTTTTCTTGCCGGGGAGAATATTAGGCCTGAATTATTACCAAAAGGGTTTAGAGTAGCAGCTTCGCGTGAAATAGATCTATCAGTATTAAAAGGTGATGAGGTAAGAAAAGAAAGAAAGCAAGCTGTAGATTTATTGGCTGAGCAACGTAAACGACAACCTAGCAAAGGGATGGCCCGTTAACTTTTTGTTAAACTACTATTGATATAATGATAAACATATAAATGAAAGGAAATAGAAAATGTGTGCAATGAAGGTAAGTAAAGAAGGAATGGTGAGTCAAAAAATCTCAGAAGGGATGGATGGAGTCTTCCAAGGAAGTGGTGGAGTTTTGAATCTAACAGGTATGGTCCAAGCTTTAGAAGGTTCAAGTAAAGCGATAGGCGGTATCACATCCCAACCGATTAAATCAATGTTACCAGAAAGCGCTGGTCATTCAGATGCTATTGTTACCAAAGGTATTGGTGGTAAGTAGTTAGTTGAACTACATCTATAGCACGACTCTCATATAATCCCTAACTGGCTTTTGTGGGCAATAAATCATTTAAGCTCTTCCAAGTCGCTTATCAGGCCAATGGTTGTTGTATTATCTTCCTCTGAATTATGCATATCGCTCCGCAAATTATTAGTTTCATTATGAAAGATATCTCCATATTTTTTATGCTCGTAATATAATCCTGATACCACTATGGCTATAACAGCAAATGGTATCGCTACAATAACGGCGATCGCGCTCAATACTATACATTTCCTACAATTCTCATTCAAGGCCATTGCGTTTCCCTCTTAAAATGTTTCTAAACAAAGTGTATTACATCTCAAAAAAAACAATTCCTTTTTATATGGTATCTTTTAAACAAAGTGAAATCAATCGTCAAAAATGACCTTAGGTAATAGCCTTGATGGGCTTATGATCTACTATAAAAAACTGTTGGTACCGACGTTAATCGAGCATCTATTATGAATATGGACATTAGCAATCAAACCGAAGCATATCATGCTTGATATTAAAATAGTTCCCCCGTAGGACATAAGAGGCAAGGGTGATCCCACGACTGGAATGATCCCGCTGACCATGGCTACATTAATATAAAAATGGATAAAAAATAACGAACTCATGCCCAAAGCCACAACTCTCCCGAATTGGCTTTTTGCATTTACAGCAGTGCGAATTCCAAAAATGGTTATTAGTAAATATATAGAGATCAGACATAAACAACCAATGAATCCTGTTTCTTCAGCAAACATCGTAAAAACAAAATCAGTCTGCTTTTCAGGTAAAAAATCAAGCTGGACTTGAGGTCCATTCAAAAAACCTTTACCCGTGAGTCCACCTGAGCCAATAGCTATCATGGATTGATTGATATTATAACCGCTTCCCAGTATATCGTTATCCGGCTCGAAAAAAGTCATCACCCGTTTTTTTTGATAATCATGCAAGAAGTGCCAAAGTAGAGGAAGGGCAGCTAAAAATATCGCTCCCAGTGACACAAAGATCCAGATACTAATTCCTACAACGAAAAAAATAGTTCCAGCAACCATCAATGTAACGAGCGCAGTACCCAAATCAGGTTGCTTAACTATCAATAAGAAAGGAAGGATCGATAAAATTGTAGGGATAATAAGGTTTTTGATTTGTTTGATTTCATTAACATTTAAGTTATGAAAATATCTAGCTAGAGTAAGTACTAGCGTTATCTTCATAAATTCTGAAGGTTGGAGGTTGAAAAATCCAAGTTTGATCCATCTGGTTGCTCCCATAGCTTTGTAGCCAGATATAATAACTGCAATTAATAATAGAATTGCAATAATATAGCTCATGTAAGAGATCTTATAAAAAAATCTTAAATCAAGTATGGCAATCAAAAACATTAAAGGTAGTGATATTGCAAAAACAATAACTTGCTTTATCGCCCAAGGATATATGCTGCCTTGTGCTGCAGAATACATCATGAAAAAACCGGTAATTGCAATGATGGAAATCAAAGCAAGCAGAGAGTATGGAAATTTCTTGAGCTTCTCAAGTAGAAGAGAATCTCCATAATAATATCTTAAATTTTTACTAAAATAACTCATACCATATCCCATTTTTAAACATTACATCCTCGCCCTGCGCTTATGTAGATAGATGTATCCTGCCGAGCGCTGCTCTTTGTACTGTTTAATCTGTGACATTGTATCATCTTGCCACAAATAATATTTGAGCTAATTTTAATGATTATTAGTCGATTGTGCAACTACTATGCTAGATCCCTTTTAATTGATCGAGCTAATAATTGTATTTCCTTTCATACTTACAAATTAGTCTTAAACTATTGTATGATGTCTTTTTCAAAAAATTTAGTACCATACTCCCCCCCAAGTTTTGAGAATAGACAAGATACTTAAACAATCAAATAGATGGGTCATACAATAATATTTAAGTGCGCCAATCGCCCCCATCTTAGCTATTCATTAAGCTCAGTTATTAAGCATTATTCTTTACAATTCCACCTTGAACAGGCTCCTTCTTAATCATTCCCATAAGCCTTGCTATTATCTAACAGCCGTTGTCGCTCTTTTCAGTACAGATTCTGGAATTTTGATGCCTATTTTATCTGCAGCCTTAAGATTTATTACAAGCTCAGTTTTTACAGGATATTCAACAGGAATGTTTGATATATCCTCACCTTTAAGTAATCTGACAATCATTTTACCTGTTTGTTTACCCAAGTCGTATTGATTTGGTCCAAGGGCAATTAAAGCACCTTGCTCAACAGTATCAATATCGCTTACATAAACGGGTTTTTGATTTTGATTAGCAACGTTGATTATAGTGGCTAAGGCGCTGAGTGCAGTATTATCATTGCTTATAAAAAATGCATCTATTTTATTAACAGCAGCGCTAGCTGCTTGCGGTACTTCAGAAGTTTTACTGGCAGAAATTTTCACCAGTTTAATCCCAAACTCAGGGCATATCGCCTCTAAGCGAGTTAAAATTGCGCGTGAATTTGCCTCACTTGGGTTGTAAATAAAACCGAGATTCTTTAAATTAGGCTGTACTTTCTTGAAAATTTCAAGCTGAGGAGTAAGATCAACAAAATTAGATACCCCTGTAATATTTCCTCTCGTGGAATCTATGCCTGAGACTAGCCCTGCGCTCACCGGATCTGTAATACTTGAGAAAACCAATTTGATATCCGTGCCCTGGATAGCCCTAATAAAACCCTGTGCAGATATTGTTCCTATCCCCACTACTACATCTGGATGATAACTGACAAATTTTGTTGCTATTTGCATAGCAAGCAATGAGGATCCTTGCGTTGAGTCAATACGCAAATCAATATTCTTGCCTTGTAAATAATCACTTTCTATCAAAAAATCTACAATCCCTCTAGCTGTTTCATTAAGAGCTGGGTGATCAATCACTTTGCTGATATAAATTTTCTTCATCTCTGCGGATTTTGAAAATGATGATAAAAACAATAAAATAAGTAGTGAAATATATTTCATTTCGTCTGTCCTCTCTTAATTTTATTCAAAATCGTCCTGTATCCACAATTTGTCTCGTCCTTAAGAAACCTGGCGATTCTAGTTATCGTTGCAAGGGAAGCTTTGGTTTTAAGATTTATTTCTCTATAGCTATGAAGATTTTCATCAAGTAATTGGCAAATCATCCACCTATCTGATATAGCTTTAATCTCTGCCGGTGTGCAGAGATCCTTAAGAAAGTTCCTTGTCTCATCTATATCTTTAAGTGTTAGTATGGTTTGACACAAATCATCAAATTTCTCTTCATCTTTTTTCAATTAGACCCCTATTATCACTTAGTGTTCTATCATAGCAGTACAAAAATATATTGCAACATTAAATTGTGTTCTTATTCTTATTTGAATATAATGCAGATGTTTTAACAGTCATAATTATTGCTTATGTATTGCCTATATTACTGCCTCACTCTCGTTCTAACTCCTGTAATGTATCTATGGGCCTTAATAAGGCTGATGAAAAATAAAGAGGACCCCAAGAGAATCAAGGAAAGATTTGCCCAAATTGACTTTGCAAGACCTGCTGGGAAGCTAATCTGGATACATGCAGCCAGTGTTGGTGAGACTTTGGCTATATTAAGCTTAGTAATCAAGCTGGCGGAGGATAAAGAATTAAATATACTCTTGACTACCTATACCTTGTCATCATCAAAGATAGTTGCTGAAAAATTTCCAAATAATGTTATTCATCAGTTCTTACCTTACGATTCTCCATGTTTTGCTCGTAAACTTGTAAAACATTGGCAGCCTCAACTAGTGATTTGGAC
>Ga0105050_10008416_pt1 | contig 11918 bp, 8 predicted proteins | sample FRY01_FD_78088 | JGI IMG/M metagenome (GOLD analysis project Ga0105050, IMG submission 78088) | Freshwater microbial communities from Lake Fryxell liftoff mats and glacier meltwater in Antarctica - FRY-01 | ecosystem: Environmental > Aquatic > Freshwater > Ice > Glacier meltwater ... | reverse complement strand
TCTCCAAAGCCTGCTTATCCTCAATCAATTCGCTCTGCGGAGACACCATAGCTCCATATTGACTTTCTAAAGGTCGAGAATAAAAGTAATCGTCATTCTGTTGATCGCTTAGTTTTTCAACATGCCCTTCAATTCGAATTTGCCGCTGGAGTTGCTCATAAAAAAACAAGATGGATATTTGATTATTCAGTGCTAATTCTGCTCCTTTACGACTGTTGTAATTACTAAAAAAGACAAAGCCTTCATTAGAATATTCTTTTAAAAGCACCACTCTGCTACTTGGCAAACCTTTTAAACTTGCGGTGGATATTACCATTGCATTCGCTTCAAAACCACCTAAATCTGCAGCTTCTTTATACCAAAGATCAAACTGTAAAAAAGGATTGTCGGCAGCATTTGCCAACGACAAAGAAGCTTTATCATATGTTTTACGTTCGTGATGAAGTTTCATTTTAAAACTACCCAATTGGTTTTAATTTACAATGATTTTCAATTGTTTTTCGAAAAAGCTATTGTCCGCTGCTTCCATTCTAAAAATAATTCTTACCGCATCAAAGTCGGGTGCAATAAAAGGATTTGTATTTCCACTAAAATACTGCCTGAAAGGAATGGAATCATTTACTCCAGAAGGCATGGTGAAGGTTCCTGAGATAGTTTGAACGTTGAGACTGTCTGAGAAGCCTTCAACAAAAAAAACGCTATCCATGTCTTGAAAACTTAAGCTTTGAATAGTCCTAGAAGTATCTATTAAATAGCCGCCTCTAATCGTATCGATTGGCTGATCGATAGCTAAATATAAGGTAAAGTTGACCACTTCTCCCGAATTTGCAAAAATGGTGGTACTATCTGGAACTATAAAATTAATTGCTTCCGTACCTATGGGTTTATCATCCTCAATTTTGTTACATGCAATCGTTGAAACAATGGCCATTAAAACTAGCAATGTCAATTTTGAGAAGCTCTTAATTTTTTTCATGGATGCGTTTATTTACATAAAAATATAAAAATTCTAAAACCCATGCAACCTTTTTGTGTGTCACTTACGTTTTAGGTATAGATTAGTTAATAGTTATAGGGAAACTATTGAAGGTGCTTAGTTTTACTAAGCACCTTTTTTTTATAATTTTTCCAATTCAATTTTTACAAAGCTTGCCAAATCACGTACATATTCTTCAGAAAAATCAAACTTGATTCCTGCAGTTTTGTATATCTCCGGAATAGTTGTTGTATATCCTAAGCGCAAAGCATTACTATAATCTTTAACCGCTTTCTTCGCATCCTTCTTGAAATTCATCCACATGGCGATGGCTCCTAGTTGAGCAAAACCATATTCTATGTAGTAAAACGGAACTTGATAGAAATGTAATATGCCTTGATAGCCTATTTCCGCATAGTTTTCTAATCCTGAGCTATCCACCGCACCTGAACCATAGATTTTGTTTAAGGCGGTCCATTTGGCATGTCTATCAGCGATACTGTGGGTGGGATTTGCATACATCCAATGCTGAAATGCATCTCCCTTTGCCACACTTGGTAGTATTTTCAATAGCCCTTCTAAATGGCTCTTCTTTGCTCTATTTAAATCTTCCGTATTAGCATAAAAACTTTCCCAATTCTCTAAAGAGAACAATTCCATACTCATTGAAGCAAGCTCTGCCACTTCGCTAGGCGTTTGACGCATGCTAGCATACTTTAAAGCGTGAGCTAAGTAACTATGGATTGCGTGTCCACCTTCGTGCACCATCACCCGAACATCCCCTTCAGCAGAGGCATGATTCATAAAAATAAATGGTACGCCACTTTCAGGCATCGCCATCATGTAACCACCTGGCGCTTTTCCTTTTCTTGATTCCAAATCTAATCTATTGGTCTCAAACATATTCGCGATACAAGCCCCAAAATATGGATCAAGCTTGTTAAAGCAGTCCACCGTTCTATCTACAAATTCACTCGTAGTCTTAAAGGGTTGCAAGGGTTCTCTTTGCAAGGGATCCACAGACATATCCCAAGGTTTTAAATTCTCGACTTTCAAATCTGCTTTTCGTTGCGTATCAATGACTTTTAGCAATGGAAGAATAGCACTTGCGGTAGATTTATGAAAAGCTTCACAATCCTTAGCCGTGTAGTCGAAACGATGCATTTCATCGAATTTGTAATCTCTATAATTTGAATACCCTGCATTCAAGGCAATTTGATGTCTCTTTGCGATCAAGTCGCTCAATAATTGATCTAAGGTGGCTGCGTCTTGAAACTCTCTATCGCTACTAAGCATATAAACAGCTTCTCGAACGCTCCTATCTGTATCTCTCATGAACTTTGCCGCTTGTGGCATTGTCAATTCTTGATCTTTATAGTTTATCGTCCAAGCGCCAGTTATCTCCGCGTACTTGTTTTCCAAAAGACTTAGTTCCTTACTCAGTTCAATATTCTTTTCATTGAATAAAGCCAAATCATTTGCAATTCCTCTTTTAAAGTTTATAAACTCAGCGGCTAAATTTTCCTTAAGCCCGCTCGCATTAAACTTCTTCTGTAATTTATTTTCCCAAGGTTTCATTCTGGGATCCAAGTTCACGTAAAAATCTTCCAATGCTGCTTTTGCTTCGGCATCACTAGTGTCAATTGATGTTTTGATATACTTCCATCGCATGTCTTCACTCACAACTGCATATAACTCATCCCAGTCTTTAATCCACTCCTCAAATAATTCTTGAGTAGAAAGCTCTCTTTCCCCTAGGTCCACGTAGAAAGGTTCAAGCGCTTCCCACGAACTTAGTTTAAACTCCTTAGGAACAAAAGATCTTTCTTGATGTGCTATTAAACTTGTGTTTACATTCATTACTTCTTACTTTTCTTTTCTGCCTTTTTAGGCGCTTCTTTCTTTTCGATTTTTTTCGATTTCTCCACTGGCGCCTTCTTTGTTACCTTCGGTTTTTTCGAAGTAATTTTACTTTCTTTTTTAGCTTCATCTTTGATTTCCTTCTCCGCTTCCCTCACATCAAAAAGACCTTGTTCATCCAAGGCAACAAACCACTTAATCATTTTCTTAATGTCACTTATATAAACTTTTTCTTGATTGTGGTCAGGAATAATTTCAGTAAAATAAGCTCTTAATTTTTTATCCTCTACTTTAGGATCTGGCAGCGCTACTTTTCCTGTTTTCATTGTTTTGAAAATTTCAGCTAGCTCCACACTATCCGTATTTGTATACACCGTAATATTCTCCAGGGGAGTAAACATATGTTGCCTAGAAGCAACAAACTTGCGTTTCTCTCCGCCAAGAGGTGTTACAATTAAACCATTGTCTCTGCTTGTAACAACTTGGTATAAACCTGGCAATTTGCTTATTGCCAATATTTTTTTTAATTCCATGAATAAATTTTAGCCCGCAAAGATAGTTAATTTTTAAGTAGCCCTTAAAATTGCGCGGCCTTATTGTAAAAACAATAAGGCCGCTTAAAAATCTATTTTCAATTCTTTTTATCTCTTTAAGAATTGCTCAAAGGCGGTTTCCCCATTCGTTAAAGTGAAGGATATGAAATATACACCGGTAGCAAGTAAGGCAACATCAAGTTTTTGATTGGTCTCTTCCAATGCGTTTGTATAGATAACTTGGCCTAAGCTATTGTTTATACTTACAAGACCCCTTCTATTTTCTGGATTGCGAATTTGTATTACATCTATTACAGGATTTGGTAAAAATGTAAGATCTAAACTAGCTAAATCACCACGAATTCCTGTGGCTAATTCATCTTTTGTAGTAAAGTTGTCTAGACAAAAATAGGCTGGCGTATTCATTCCAAATTGACCTACGTCAGGAGAGCTCAATGAAAATGAAAGGCTATCCGCATTTCCTAAACTACTTAAATCGATATAAGTCCACTCGTCAATAATGTAATCTTGGGTATTATTTGAAAAGCGAAAATCAGCAAGATAAAAGTCAATTTGATCTGGACTTTCAACTCCATTTAAAAATTTCTTAATCGTTAAAAGGAAAAAATCAGGATCATTCCCTGAAATTCCACCGAACTTTTTCGCAATACCATCTCCATCTCTCATACTCAAGTATGCATAAGTGGAATTATTGACATACATTCCTTCAATTGCCTTACCACTCGCATTGTTTTCTAAGCTCATTGTTGTATTACCTGTTAAATAAGACATATAAGCAACGGCATAAGTATTAGAGCTGGCGTAGCCATCTCCAGAAATACTACTAAATTCATTCAGGTAACCTGGAGATGTAACATCCGTTTTTGAAGAAATACTGAACCCAAACCAAGAATTGAAATCTGTATCATAAATATTGTTTAGGAAAACGTTTCCCGAACTAAACCCTCCTTGAAGATCGCTTCCATTAAGGAACGTATCCGTTCCCAAACTAAAGTTTTCAAAAGTAGCTGTTGTTTGAGCAGTTAAGAAACTAAATCCTACTGCAACGATAAATAGTAATTGTTTTTTCATGTTTTTGTTTTTTTGTTTATTTATTAAAATTAATGTTCATTCCGATTTGATAATTGATGCCTGGCATAGGCCTTCTTTCAATTACAATATAATTTTGGTTGTAGATATTATTTAAGGCAATAAATACGGTGCCACTTGTTTTGTTTTGGATAAACTTATAGCCCATTTGTACGTTGCCGATATGGTAAGAAGGGATTTCATCATTGGCTCCAGTAGTTTTTCCAAAGAACAAATGTTGGTACTTAAACGCTAAAGGACCAAGTTGATATTCAATACTGCTATTGATTTGGTATTTCGGGGTGTAGAGCAACTGATCCCCTTTTTCAATTTTAGGTAAATCCAAGTTTATTCCATAGGTAGATGAAGTATAATTGGCGCATAAAACATAATGGAGCTTCCCTTTTTTTGTCTCATACTGATAATCCAATCTACTTTCAGTACCCCAAGACCAAACTTTAGCAATATTACTTGCACTCCAGTAAAAACTATTGGTTGACGGTGCCCACAAAATCCAGTTATTGATGTTTCGATTATAGCCTGTTTGCGACCATGAGAATTCATGTTTTTTTATCTTTTTATTAAACACAAACCCAATCTCCTCGCTCCAGCCTTGCTCTGGCAACAAATCAGGATTTCCCCCAGGAGACCAGAACAAGTCATTCAGCGTAGGCAGTCGAAAATCTCTTGTAATCTTGGCCTTCAAGAGCATGGATTGGGAAAGCTTAAGCTCTGATCCAAGAAAAGCGGTAGGCCATAAAAATTTACCATTCACCACTTCCTCTCTTAAACTACCTTGTATAGATAAGTTGTTTTTCTCAAATTTATACACTCCAATAAAAGCGGTCCTGAATAAGGTTTGAGTCTCAACATAGGATTTGCTTTTCGCGGCTGTAAAAGAATTCGTATTGGTAAATTCAAGAGCATGATTTTTATTGAGCGGAAGCGCAAGACTAATTTCTCCTAAGATTGTACTAAAGTCGTTATTTGCAATTAGGCCAATTTGGGGGTCTTCATATTTTTGCTTTTCGACAAAATATCCACTTTTTACACTAAGCTTCTTTTTACCTTTTATCAAATCATAGGTTAGAAGGAATCTTCTAAACTTATCTTCTTGACCTGCTTCACTCCTCCTTTGAGTTAAGGTTGCTGGCAACTCCTTATTGGACTGTTGCAACCAGAAATGAAGTCCAATCTTATTGTTTTTATTCGCTTGAACGTAAAAAGATTGAAGCAAGGCAGCTTGTTCAAAAGCAGCATGATTTTGCCTCGCTCTTGGCAAACTTGGATCAGGCCGATAAATGATATCATTTTTTGCTTTTTGATAGATTAGACGAGTATCACTTTGAAAATGTTTTGTTCCAAATTTTAATTTTAGCTGTTGATTTAAATTGCCAAAACTTCCAAAAGAAGAATGATAATTCAAGCCAATTTTTTGATTAAAGTCTGCTTCATTCTCTAAAGACAACACTCCACCGATAGCTCCACTGCCCCAAGAAGAACTATTTCCTCCAAGTTGCAAGCTCACTTTGTCACTAAAATTTAGAGGTAATAGACTTAAATCCAATAAGCCGAGCATGGCACTTTGCACAGGCAGACCATTCCAAAGCACCAAGGTTTGAGAACCACTAGACCCTCGCACGCTCATGGTAGCAAGACTATTTCCGCCATAAGATTTCACATAAACGTTACTTTCTCTTTGCAACAAATCGCCAACGCTTAAATACTTATTTTTATCGATACCTTCCTTGTCCCAATCTGTATAGCTCATACCAACGGAAGCCGACCGAATTTTATACGTCATTACTTCAACTGTAGGTACAAATAAAACAGTATCTAATTGAGCACAAAGCAAAGCAGGCAAAACTAAAAAGGCGAGTAAAAAAATAGGGTTAGACTTCTGCTGCAATTTCTTTTTTTTTGATCGAAAGAAAAATACAACAACACGGCTATGAATAACTTTATGTAAAAGCAGCAATGATGTAACCTTTACTTTTCTTCCGAAAGTTAATTTACTTAAATTAATTGGCAGGTATTCTGGCTTACTCCTCTTTAGCGCCTTCCCATACTTAAAGTACAGTGACATTTTTGCTAAAGATTTTAATGGAGATTACAGCAGCGGAGACTGCTCCCGATTCAAACGGGATTCCCTTTTCAATTTACTTCCTAAGAAGCTAATTACCAATTAAAACAAATGTAGGCTTTATTCTTGAAATAAAAATAATTCTGGTGCTAAGATTGTTTTAATTCAAGCTTCAAAAACTTAGCCGTATGACTTGCACTATGATTCGCTAGGGCTTCTGGGGTGCCTTCAAACACGACATATCCTCCTTTTTCACCACCTTCAGGTCCTATATCGATGACATGGTCTGCCATTTTAATGACATCCATATTGTGTTCAATAACCAATACGGTATTTCCTTTATCTACTAGTTTGTTTAATACTTTAAGCAGGACACGAATATCTTCAAAGTGCAAACCTGTAGTCGGTTCATCTAGAATATAAAAGGTTTGACCTGTGTCTTTTTTTGAAAGTTCAGCAGATAATTTTACCCTTTGAGCTTCTCCTCCTGAAATGGTGGTGGAACTTTGACCTAAGCGCAAATAACCAAGACCTACATCTTTCAATGTTTTTATCTTTCTAGATATTTTAGGTAAAGGTTCGAAAAAATCGCAAGCATCATCAACGGTCATTTCTAGAACGTCATAAATAGACTTTCCTTTATATCGAATTTCTAAAGTTTCTCTGTTGTATCTTTTCCCGAGGCAAGTAGGACATTCCACTTCAACATTAGGCATAAAATTCATTTCGATAACCTTAACACCGCCACCTCCGCAGTCCTCACATCGGCCACCTTTCACATTAAATGAAAAACGGCCAGGTGCAAAACCTCTAATTTTTGCTTCTGGCATAATGGCAAAAAGTCGACGAATTTCGTCAAACACTTTAATGTAAGTTGCCGGATTTGATCGAGGCGTTCTACCAATAGGGGATTGATCAATTTCTATAACCTTATCGATATGCTTAAGCCCTTTAATTGAAGTATATGGTAAAGGCTTTGTTCTAGCCTTATAAACGTAATGATGCAGTATAGGATAGAGGGTTTCATTGATAATAGTTGATTTACCGCTACCAGAAACACCCGTAACGCAAATGAATTTACCTAGGTCAAAGTTCAAATCTAAGTTTTTCAAATTGTTGCCGGTCATTCCACAGAGTTGAATCGTCTTTCCATTCCCTTTTCTTCTCGTTTTAGGAACCGCTATTTCTTTCTTACCGAATAAATAATCGGAGGTAAGCGTACCTGCTTTCTTGAAACTTTCAGGCACACCTTGAGCTACTATTTCTCCTCCGTGTTCCCCTGCACCAGGACCAATATCAATGAGATAGTCACAGGCAAGCATAATATCCTTATCGTGTTCTACAACTAAAACTGAATTATCACTTTCCGCCAATTTCTTAAGTGAATTGATTAATTTTTCGTTATCTCGTTGATGAAGACCAATACTTGGTTCATCTAGAATATAGGTAACTCCACTAAGTTGAGAGCCAATTTGTGTTGCCAATCGGATTCTTTGGGCTTCTCCTCCCGATAAACTTCTAGCTGGTCGATCAAGACTCAAATAATCTAGTCCAACGTCTAAAAGAAAGCTAATCCGTTCTCTAATTTCTTTAAGTACTTCGACGGCTATTTCATTTTGTTTATTGCTTAGACGAGATTCTATATCTACCAACCATTGGCTCAAACTTCCCATGTTCATGGCGGATAGCTGCCCAATATGCAAACCATCTATTTTAAATGAAAGGGATTCTATTCTTAATCTATAGCCATTACAGGTTGGACAAGTTTCTTGTTCCATGTATTGTTCTGACCATCTACGAATACTATCAGAGGTGGTATCTCTATAAGATCGCACCAACATGGCTTCGACTCCCCCATTTTCAATGGTGTACCATCTATCCGCATCGGAGATGTTGAGATCGTCAAAAAGTTTTTCTTGATTTGGATCTCCATAAAGCAGCAAGTTCAAGATTTCCCGATCCATATCTCCCACGGGTTCTCCTAAATTAAATTTGAATTTTTTAGACAAGCGCTTCAATTCCTTAAATAAATAACCCTCTCTTCGCACGCCTAAAGGAGCAATTCCTCCTTGATTAATACTCAATTTTGGGTCAGGAATTATGGACTCTTCATTCACCTGCATGTTGTAGCCTAAACCTTTACAATCCATGCACATACCATATGGAGAATTGTATGAAAAACTATTGGGCGAAGGAGCGTCATAAGAAATGCCACTTTCACTATCCATTAAATTCTTACTGAAAGGGAAGGTTTTATTCTTTTCAATATCTAAAATAAACAGCAATCCTTCGCCAAGTTTCATTGCTTTATCAATTGCGGCAAGCAAGCGTTGTTCATTTTCCGCTTTGACAGATAAGCGATCTACCACTGCTTCGATATCGTGAACTTTGTATCTATCCACTTGCATCTTTGGAACAATGTCTAAAATTTCACCATCCACTCTTACCTTCAAGAAACCTCTTTTAAACAGAGAGTCAAATAATTCTCTATAATGCCCTTTACGTCCTTTAACTTGAGGAGCGAGGACTGCAATTTTTCTTGTATCAAATGTTTCCTTAATGCTTTCAATTACTTGATGCTCTGTAAATTGCTGCATCTTGTTTCCTGACACATGCGAATAGGCATCTGCGGCTCTTGCGTATAGTAAGCGAAGAAAATCATAGATTTCTGTGATAGTTCCCACCGTACTTCTAGGATTTTTACTTACTGTTTTTTGTTCAATGGAAATCACTGGACTTAAGCCTGTAATGCTATCCACATCTGGGCGCTCCATATTTCCCATAAATTGTCGAGCGTAATTAGAGAAGGTATCTAAATATCTACGCTGCCCTTCAGCATAAATGGTATCAAATGCTAAAGAAGACTTTCCACTTCCACTAATCCCCGTAATCACGACTAACTGATTTCGTGGAATCTTTATGTTTACATTTTTAAGATTATGTACTCGAGCACCCTCTACTTCAATAAATTCGGGTTCCGACACTATATATAATTCCTTTTCGCTCATGAAGTGTGCAAAGATAAGGAAACAAAGTATAGAATAAAAGCAATAAAAAACCCCCGCTAAAAATAGCGAGGGTTTCTTTTAAAATATAGATAAATTCTTCTTTACTTGTCCCCAGCGGCGATAGCCGTATTTGGAGTAACGTGATAAGCATATTCCTTAATTATTAAAGAACTAGCATCTGCGTTCAATGACATTCTCACCCAACCGTAGTGTGTATTTGTACCAACTAAAAATTTCACACCGACATATTTATCTGCGCTTAAGAAATTTCCATAACTAAGGTTGTTACCAGAATAAACTCCTTGAAAGCCTAAATAACCACTTCCATACCAAATCACTTGAGATACTCCAATAGTATTCCCTTCACTTAGCGCTTTAGCTAATTCTATATCGTAAGCACTGCCGCCAGGATTAACCGAAATCGTTTCAGTTAATATTTCTGCACCATTTTCTCCATTAACAGCAGCATAATTAAAGTTAGTATTGTATCCATATGACGTATAAGTATAATTTGCAATACCAACACTTAGGTCAATAATACCATCACTATTTAAATCAATATCTGTAAACGAACCTGTTGCTGTAGCAGCTAAAGTAATATCAGGAGTAATATCTGTTTCATTGATGTTTGGATCATTATTATCTGGCTCATCTTTCTTGCAAGCTGCCAACATAGATAGCGTAGCACCAGCTAAAATTGAATATTTCGCAATTTTGCTGTTTAACATATTGTTTTTTTTCATGGGTATCGTTTTATTATTTTACAAATATAGAAAATTTATTTATTTCTGTGTAAGTTATTATCAATTTTCTTTAGCATGAAGTCGGCATTCAAATCCAAGTCTAAAAATTTAATTAATTCTTGCATATTTTTTTCAGATTGTGATAGCATTTTTTCGTATTCAACCTCCACAAAACTGATGTTTTGCTGGGTTGAAATAAATTCTTTTGCTTGTTCATAAGATTGTGTGAGCAATTCATCCATTCCAAATTTTGTACTCGCTTTTGGAGTTTTACCTAATCTTTGTAACATTTTATCTTGGGACATCACGACTTCGTTCACGGGTCTTTTCATTAAAACTATCTTGTAGTCCATATTAGAAGGCAGAAAACGCAGGAGATTTACAATGATTTTTACCGCTTTATCTTTCGCTTGATAAACAATCGTATTATCACTTGAAAGTCGCTTAATTGCTTCGTGTTCGTAATAGCCATGTGGATTATCTTCATTCGCTTCCCGAAGATGATCACTTAGTACTTTTAATCCGCCAGCTTCTAGCATTTGCATCATCATTGAAGTACCTGACCTCGGCAATCCTGATACCACGTAGGCGGTTCCTTGGCTTTTCCTTTTGACTTCTGTTAATAATTCCATAGCCTTTGCTGTATTCTTGAGCTCTTTTTCATACAAGCTTAACAACTCCAGTCTCGCTTTCGACATATTTGGCGCCATTTGACGGGCAACTAAGAACGCTTGTTCCGCTTGTTCAAATGCTCCCGCTTGTTTAAAAGCGATTCCCAAATAAAAATGTGCTGAAGGATTAAAGTAAGTTATACTCACAGAATCTATAAGGGCATCGATGGCATCGTTCGTTTTTTTAAGACCAAGACTAGCCATTCCAATTCCGTGCATGGCATGAGCGTTTCCAGAATTGAGTTGTAAATTTTTCTTAAAATGGACAATTGCCTGTTTATAGTCATGAAGCTTTAATAAAGTAGTCGCTATCTGATACTCTAAGTAGGCATTCCCAGATTTCGAAGATTTTAAAATTGTTTTGAAAATGGATAAGGCTTCTTTGAATTCATTGTTCAAATAATGGAATTTTCCTTTAACTACTAGCAGTCCAACGCTTCCTTTAGGAAGAATTGTTTCCAATTGAGTGATCAATTTGCCAAGTTTCGGGATTTCCTTGAGTTCAACATAAATCTTTGCCAAGAAAAACTGGTAACGGTCATTCTCGGGGTAATCAGCGCAGAGGCGATTGGCAATCAGAGAAGCTTCTAGATACTTGCGGGCATCAAAGTAACTTCGCGCTAAGTAAAAATTGTTTTCGTCCAATAATTTTTTTACTTGTTCCGGACTTTCAAAATTACCTCCGTCTACATAACCAAGATCTACTAATTGTTTGATTAGCTCATCATTCTCAAATTGACTTAAGTCTTGAATGTTCAATTTACCCTTTTCATCCCAAGTGTTCACTACTTTCAATTCTTGAGGATGGTCATAAGCTGAACTTAAAACTTTACCATCCATATCCTTTCCAACTGCCAAGCCAAAAATGGATAAGATTGTTGGCGTAATATCTAGCAAACTAGAACCATATATCAACTCATCCTGCTTTATATTCGGTCCTTTAAGAGTAAGCATT
>Ga0105050_10008415_pt1 | contig 11919 bp, 9 predicted proteins | sample FRY01_FD_78088 | JGI IMG/M metagenome (GOLD analysis project Ga0105050, IMG submission 78088) | Freshwater microbial communities from Lake Fryxell liftoff mats and glacier meltwater in Antarctica - FRY-01 | ecosystem: Environmental > Aquatic > Freshwater > Ice > Glacier meltwater ... | reverse complement strand
GAGAGATCTCCCACTTAATTGACTCCATCCAAATCGTGACACAAGAGTCCATTCGCGAGATTGAAAAGGAACGGTCGCATGTTGACGCTGAGGTTGATCGCGCCGCCGCCGCCGAACAGACGTTGCAAAAGATCTGCGGATCCTCGGATCAAAATACGCGTTGTGTTGAACAAATCACCGTGGCATCGAATCAGCAACTTCAACTGGCGCAGGATATCGTTTTCGCGGTTGAGCAGATCTCACAAATGGCCAAGGCAAATCGCAGCGGTGCGGAGAATGTCGGTTGGACGATGAAGTCGTTATCCAAGATGACACCGCAATTCACCGTAGCGATTGACCGACTGCGAAACGGCGGTGACGGATCCTCGGGCGGGCTGATGGATGAAGACGTGAACCGAGCGAACCACGCAACCTCCACACAGTCGTCGATTGCGATGCCCGTTACCGTCGCATTGCCAACATCCACGATGGCAACCATTGGTTGAGAGGATTGATGATGAATTTCGATTGGATGAATAGCGAGTCAAGTCAATCGCGCGCGGGCTCCTTCCCGAACGCCGCAGATGAAATGCAAAGTGACGCGATCTCGCATTGGGATAATGTTGAGGAAGATAATACTCTTGAGGACGCGTGCATTGACGATGTGGATGTGTGGGCAAGCCAAGAGTTGGAAGACAATTCAGACGAGGAAATGGATTGCGAGTCTGATGCGGTCACACCGACCGCGGAGCAAATCGCTTCGATGATGTCCAAGCTGATCCAATCCCCGCCGACACCGCTTCCCAATATCCAAGCGTCTCAACCGCGACCTCCGATTACGGCCGAATCGTGTCCCGGACCGCTGGTCGTGCCCAGCAACGTAGCCGTTTCGGTTTCCATCGAGTCGCTTGACCCAGAGCTTCGCGAAGCTTTCTTGGATGACGCCCGAAGTTGTGTAAGTTCGATGGAAGCGGCTCTCTTGCGACTGGAAGTCGACCCAGGGCATGCAGAATCACTGAAGCAAATTTCACGCGAGCTTCATACGCTTAAAGGTGCCTCGGCGAGCGTGGGATTGGTCGATCTTGCCGATCAATTGCATCGCTTGGAAGACAGTCTTCATGAAGATCAAGTCGCATCACGAACACCATGCTTTGATGCATTGCTGAAGAGTGTCGATTCGATTCGATCGCAAATCGTGCATGGCAATCATCCGCCCGTCGTCGTTGATCGGGCACCTGCCTCGTTCGCACAACCGATGCCGACAACCGCTTCATTCAGCGACGACGCATCGGATGACGAGTCGGTTCGCGTTAAGTCCTCACAACTCAATCGTTTGATGGACATGCTCGCGGAACTTGTGATGTTACGAAACCGCCGCGAAACGGAACTGGGGGAATTGCAAGAGGTTTATCACGAGTTGATCGGAAGCGTTTCGCGAATGCGGTTGCTTTGTAATGAAGGAAGCCAGACAGTGACCGCCGGCAGTTCCTTACAGTTGTCGGAGATCGCCAATGACGTTCTTGAAGTGGCGCATAGCGTTCGCGATTGCGCTCGGCCCGTTGCGGAGGGCAATATCGCCGTATCGCAATTTATTCGCCAGTTTCGGCAAGAGCTTGTCGAGCTTCGACGGACACCGGTATCGGGTTTATTTCAACGTCTGCAACGGGTCGTGCGTGATGCGGCACAACTGGAATCGAAACGCGTCCAGTTGAAATTGCTTGGCGAGGATGCGGGGATTGAGCGTTCACTTCAACAGCGACTTTATGAACCACTGTTGCACATTGTCCGAAACTCGGTTTGTCATGGCATCGAAACTTCAGAGGTCCGGGAACGCAATGGCAAGAAACCGATCGGGACGATCACGTTGGAAGCCAAATCAGGGCCGGATCTGTTTGTGATCGAAGTCCGCGATGATGGAAACGGTCTGGATTATGACGCCATTCGCCGGCGAGGTATTGAAACGGGATTGCTGGCCGCCGGTCAATCCGCGAGCCGTCAAGAGTTGTCGCAGCTGATCTTCCATCCTGGTTTTTCAACACGTCAAACGGCGAATCAATCGGCGGGACGTGGTGTCGGAATGGATGTTGTCGCGTCGACGCTGCAGCGAATGCGTGGCTGGCTCGAAATCGATTCGGAGCCACAACAAGGCACGCGAATACGGCTCAGTTTCCCCCTGCCATCGGTGATCCAGCACGCGATGGTTTTTCGGTGCGGTGATCAACTCTTCGCGTTACCCATGCAGTCGGTTCACAGTATCGGTGAAGCAACCAAGACCGAGACTTGTTTGGACTTCTCTGAAGTCATGGGGACCCAACAAAAACGAGCAACGGATTCGTTCAAGAAGATTGTGCTCGCATGTGATTTTGCTGGTTCAACCGTTTCCGGAAGCGGATTACGAAGTGTAATGCTGCTGGTCGACGACATCATCGGTCCAGAGGAAGTTGTTGTGCGTCCATTACCTGCACTGCTTAAGCCTCATCCGTTCTTCTCCGGTGCAACATTGTCGGGGATGGGAAAGACGGTCATTTTCCTTGACGCTCGCCGCCTGCTTGAGTCGCGGAGTTCGCTGATCAAGGATCACGCGTCGTTGCTCGAACCAAGTCAGGTTCCTCTACAGAACAAGAGGAAAACCGATCCGCAGGCGGCACGCCCTCGTGTGCTTGTCGTCGATGACTCGTTGAGTGCTCGCAAGCGGGCCGTTCGTTCGTTGCGACGATATCCGTTTGAGATTGTCGAGGCTTCTGATGGCAAAGAAGCACTTGAGTTACTGAAGACGAACCGGTTTGCAGCGGTATTCAGTGATATGGAAATGCCACATATCAACGGCATGGAGTTGCTCGCAGAGATCCACACAACCAACAGGTCCGATTCGCCGCCGGTCGTCATCATTAGTAGCCGAAACGAAACCGAGTTTACCGCTCAAGCACTGACTCTCGGAGCGAGCAGTTATCTGATCAAACCACTTGCCGACGACGCTCTCGATCATGCACTTGCGAAGATGGAACTCTTCGCGTTTCCACAGCCGTAAAAAATTTTCGCACCTTTAGTTTGCTCATCACCTAAGTCCGCTCGAGCCGAGAAATCGAATGAACCAAAAGACCATCCTCGTCATTGACGATAGCGCCACGATTCGAAAGCTGGTCGATACGCATTTAAGCCCCGTCGGTTATCGAGTCGTCCTTGCGCCCAACGCCGAAGATGGATTGCGATTGGCCGCGGAATTGAAACCGGACTTGATTCTTTTGGATCATCAATTGCCGGGCACCACGGGTTATAACGTCTGTTGTCAGCTAGTTCAGTCTCCGGAGCTAAAGCTGATCCCGGTCGTGATTAGTTCGACGCTGCGCAAGAAGGCTTACGCCGAATACATCGACTTAGACAACGTCGTCGACATGCTACCCAAGCCCTATACCGAAGATCTCCTTCGCACGACGGTTGCCAATGCGTTGGAGACCGCAGCGATGATTGTTTCTTCTCAATCTCATGGTACCGCCGTTCCCGAGGTGATCCAGCAACTTGATGAATCCGCCTTGGCCGGATCACTGGCTTGCTTTAGCCTGCGGGAGTTACTCGACTTTCTAAACAACGGACGTAAAGCCGGTGTGCTTGAGGTGGAAGCGGAAAGATCACGCATTCGTTTTCATCTCGACAAAGGACGGGTCCAAGGCGTCTATGCATCGGGATTGGATGCGAATGTCATCGATGATTTAATTCGTTGTCTGCCGAAGTCTCTCATCAATCTGGCTCCGGTGATGAAGATGACCATCAATGGCAGAAGCTGCGCCGAGATTGATGGCTTCGTTCAGCTACTTGATCAAAAGGTTATCGACCCGCGTCTGATGACAAAACTCCTTCGGTACCAAGCCGCGGCACTGGTTCAGATCGCGTTCACACAAAAGCTGGGAGCCTTTCGCTTTGATCACGGCGCGAGCGTGAACTCGCTTCACAAGAACCTGCCGCTGGACATCAGCCTGCTTGCGCTTCTGGTGGAGGGCGCCATGTACAGCGACGACCGCACCGACGTCCCCGTGGAAAACTGCACCTATGTTCGCCGAGCCATTCGTGGACAGAACCTCGACCGTGCAGGGCTTAGCGCACGACACTTGAAAGTTTTGAATGCACTTTCGGATCCCAAAGACACCAACGAGCTTGCTGAAAGCCTGGGATGGAACGTAGATGAAGTCCGTCAAGTGATGAGCGGATTTGTGCTGGCGGAATTGGTTGAGCAACGAACTCATTGCGTCACTGGGCAGTTCGTTATTTTTGAACCAAACGCGGCCGTTGCTCAGAATCTAAGACAATCCATGGAGGAATCTGACAATCGGTATGTTGGAAAAGTGGTTCGAGACCAACTTGCCCTGCAACTGGTTCTCAAGCGTGCGATCCCCCATACGCTTGTGTTCTGCGGCGATGATCCCCAGTCTTACCAACTGATGAAGCAACTTTTCGCAACCGCGCATCCGAAGGCGGCGCAAGTGAAACGAGTTGCGTTAGTCGATAAGAGCAAATCGAATCAAGAAATCGATTGGATTTCCCGCGTCGGATTTCAACCGCATGAGATTATCGATCGTCCGTGCACCGCCGAGATATTGTTTCGTGCGATGGATCGTCTGCTGATTTCAAATGGCCCTCTTGACTCGGATCGCGACGCAAGGACAAAGCCGGTAATTACGCCGGATGTGGCTCCACCATCGACCACCTATACGCCTGATATGAATGCCACAGGAGTTGTAAACGCGGGAGTCTCATCATGATCACCGAACACCAAAAAGTGGAGATGGTTACCTTGCTCGTTCAAGACTGTTTTGGGGCGTCATGTAAATATCAACTTCTCGCCGAGAGCGGTGTATTTGTGGGCAAGTCTTCGAACTGCGGATTGCAATTGCAGAGTCAAGGACTCAGCGACATTCATTGTCGCATCGGACTTGAAGGCGGGAGGTTGTGGGTGCAAGACTGGATGTCCGCCGAGGGGACGTTCTTGAACGGTAAAGCCATTGATTCACAGACGACGGTTCGATTGGGTGATGTCATCAACATTGGCAAAACTCGAATCACGGCGTCAATCCAATTTGCGGATTCGACTTCAGCCGAACGCGAATGTGAAGTCAACGGTGACAATCGCCCGCATGTGAAGATTGCCGACGAAACATTGCCTTCGGAACCTGATGACGCGGCTTACCTTCAACCTAAATCGTTCGATCATGAAGATGCGATATCAACGATTGACGAGGAGCCAACTGCCAGCTTTGATTTTGAGTTTTCTTTTGAAGAGGAAGAAACCTATGACCGCGAAACAGTCGCATTGCTTCGCGCCGAAATCGAGGAATTGCAGACCGCATTGGCCCAGCGAGACGCAGAATCTCGTTTCAATCACGATGCTGAAATGAATCATAGCCGAAGTTCCGGCATGGTGGCTGACGATGCAGATGATGTGCTGCACCGACTGCAGGAGCTGATCGATGAAGCGAATCGCAGCGATGAGCGAGTTGCGATCCTTGAAGATTTATTGCACGCGGCAGAGGATACTCACCGCGCGGAACATGAAGAAAGAAATCAATTGGAAGCATGGGTCGGTGATATCGAGAAACGAATCGGCCAGCGAGAAGATGAACACGCCGCCGAAACCGAATCGCTTCGGAAACGTCTTGAAGCATCGCACGCGGCGCAGGTGCGTGTTCAGCGGCATCTTCAGGATGCCGCGTTTAGTGGAGGGGCCCCGAAGCAGTACGAGCAGACGCTGGAAAATCTACAGACCAGTAACCGTCAGCTCCAAGAGCAGTTGGCAGAGTCGCAAAAGCATTGTCTTTTACTCGAAAATCGACTCGAAGTTTTCGCTGGCGAGCAAGCACTCGCATTGCGAGAAGAACGCACGCAGATCGCTCAAGAGCAAGCGAAGCTATCTCGAATGAGGTTTGAGCTTTCAAAGAAATTGGTCGATGTGGAAGAGCTTCCAAGAGTTAGCAACTCCGCGACGTCAGAGACCACAGATCGAATCCAAGCATTACGCGAGCACCTGCGTGAGATTCATGAGCTAGAAAAGAAACAGGAAAAAGAAGTTTCTCTCTCGACCCGCATTTCCAGGCTTTGGAAGCGAACTGAGCTTGGAAGCAATGGCTGATCAGAAAGAGAGGCATGCACATGGGATCATCGAAACCACAGTCGATGGCGACGGATAGCGATCGCTTTGAACCGATTGCGATGGTGACGGCGATCGAACGAGTGATCTTGGATATCGATAATTTTGTAGGCGATTGGCTTCAACGACTGAACAATCAACTTCAAACGGAACGACCATCCGAAGCAACCGATCCCAGCCTTCGGGAAAACGTCGACGCGTTTGAACAAGAAAAAAGCCGATGGAGGTTAGAACGCAATCGCGGTGATGAACAGATTCGAGAGAAAGTTGAACAACTGACGCAGGCTTGGCTGCATCTCGAGGCAGAGCAACGTAAGTTTCTGCAGATAAAGGAGGTTCGTACCATCGTGACAAGTGAACTCGCGATTCAGGTCGCTTCGCAACCACTGCCAACCACGGGGAGTGAAAGCACGTCGTTGCGATCTCCTGAAGGGAAGCACCATTCCGCGAAAACCACTGCGTCATGCTTTGTCACCGATTCGAAAGAAAGTCGATCATCCGAAAATGCGGTTTTGCAATTTCAAAGATTACGAAAAGAAATCCAAGACAGTCGTCGTTAATCCATCCCACTGCCAGAACGATTTTGCTGCCATTGAATGGGGAGAATTGAATTGTCATTAGCAACCCTGCTTAACGATGCCGTTGGCATTTGGAAGCATCGCGGAACACCGGATGCAAATCGTCATGTCGGCCAATGCGATGTGAGCGATGTGCCGCCGGATGTTCGACGTCTGATTCGAAATCGAAGGTACTGTCGCATCCTGTTGGCGGGCGGAGCGATGCCATTCGACGATGCATCGATAGCCTGCGCATGGCAAGCGGTCGAGCAAGAAATGGCCATCGTGCCTGGTGGCTTCGTTCAACTTGCCGTGGACACCGTGATCTCGGACAGGGCGGGATTTGCGCTCGCAACCAGTCGTGGGGAACCGGTTCGAGTTTCATCTCTTTATATCGATCGTGATTGCGTTACGAATGACGATTTCGCAAAATTCGTTGAATCCGATGGATATGGGAATCCGCATTATTGGCCAGAAGAAGTGCTGCCTAATGTTCTGCAGTTCACCGACCGTACGGGACATCCGGGACCGCATTTCTGGTCAAAGGGAATTCCACCGGCGTCGAAACATGATCACCCCGTCGTTGGTGTCTGCTGGTATGAAGCGAATGCCTATGCAACGTGGGTCGGTAAGCGATTGCCTTCACCCGAGGAATGGCAACGCGCCGGTACGTGGTCCCAGGGAAGCACAGTCGATGGATCAGAACAACGGTATCCATGGGGCAATTCGTTTGATCCGTCCAAAGCGAATCTTTGGGCAAGCGGCGCTGGTGACACTGTACCCGTGCAGGCATTCGCGAGTGGAAAGACGCCCAACGGGGTTCGCCAGTTAGTGGGCAACGTTTGGGAATGGGTCAACGCATCGTTTTCTCCGCAATCAGGAAGCAGTGCTTCCATGATGGTTGACCAGGCGATGGCAGAGATTCGCGGTGGTGCTTTTGATACCTACTTTCACTCACAAGCAACGAGTCAATTTCGTACGGGCCAATCACTTTTGTTTCGCGGTCCCAACGTTGGGTTCCGATGCTGCGTTCCCCATTCTGCATTGCCGTCTCGAGACGATTCTCAAGACTCCATGTCCGAAAGAGATGATTCATGATCACGACGCCAAAGCTTTTAAAAGACAAAGTTCAATCGTTCCTGCTCGATTGCGTTTGTTGTGGGGAGAGTCTTTCTGAGCGAGATCACCATTGCACCCAGTGCCAGACGCCAGCGTCGGTCTCGCGTACGGTTGCGGTACGTGCAGGAAGCCAAAGTTTTGTTTCGGTCCTTGGTGCAAGTAACGCGGGGAAAACCGTTTACCTCGGCTTGTTGTTGGACATTCTTAGCAATGGTTCGGACTCGCTTCGCGGTACGGCCACCGGCGCGTTTTCCCTTGATCTGCAGGAGCAGGTGGTGACGGCACTGGAGCGACGCAGTTTCCCGGAGAAGACCCCCGCGGAAGCGGACGCTTGGAAATGGTTTCATTGCCAAGTCTCGATGGCGGAAAAAAAGAAGACTCGCTACATCGACTTGATCTCGCCTGATTTTGCCGGCGAGGCAATCGCTATGGAAATCAATAACTCGGGGCTTTATCCGTCCATCAGTCACGTGGTCACCAAGTCAAGCGGATTGATGATTCTTTGTGATTCCACTCGGGTTCGAGATGCTGGTTCGAGCGAAGATTTGTTCGCGATGAAACTTGCATCCTATATTGCCGAGCAACATGACATGGAAACCGGCGGAGGGCGAACCCGCAAGATCGGCCCCTCGGTTGCCATCGTTTTCACGAAGTGCGACGGTTGTCCCGAAGCGATCGAGGATCCTGCTCAGTTTGCGTCCAACAATACGCCACGGCTCTTTGAATATTGCCGTCGAACGTTCGCGAAGCATTCGTACTTTGCAGCCAGCGTCGCCGGGAGTTCTGGCGTTCTCGCGGATACGGCGGGTCGTCGAATGCGGATTCCCTTCCACATCCAACCCTATGGAATCCTCGAGCCTCTGCAGTGGATCATTCGGTAATTCTGAAGCGATGGATGAACCAGTGATGAACATGCTCAGCGTCGAACAAGCCGTCTTCACGTCATCCGATCGTGGCCCGATGAAAGGGTATCAACTCGTTTCCAAGTCGCCTGGTATCGATCGAAACTTAAGTCAAGAACTATGTCGCTGGGCGCCCACCAAAAGTTCAAGTGAAAATCCTGATGACTGGACACTCCATTGCTTTCCCATCGCAGACGATTTCGTCGCGGTCGCAAGGACAACGCTTGGCGGTCCTGAGTACAGCGGTCGCGGTGGCACACAGGTAGTCACGATGATCCTGGTGTTTCGTAACGAGCAATTGGAACCGTTTGCGTTCAATCCGATTGCCGTCGCCCAAACCGCGCTGGCGATGGGATATCTAAAACTGCCACTTGAAATGGAGCGGGAACAGTTGCCATGCGCGATGCTGCCAAGTTGTTCGCTTATCGAACGACGCGGTGTCACGCAAGAATACCGCACGATAGAGGATTGCGAACAACTGCTGAGTGAAGCCGCGTCCCTGCTTAAAGACGGGCGGCGGATCGCCATCGTCGGACCGATCGATTCAATCGCGGCTGTCGATCGATTGATCCTGAGGTTACCGATCGACTCGCGACGCGGACTCAGTTTTACTACCGGTCTTGCACCATCCATTCGGCGTCCCTTTCAACTTCATTGCTTCGCCAACGCCGATCTGATGACGCGTCGCACGCTCGAATCGCAAAATATTGTTTGCTTAATGACCGAGGCACACGCAAACTGACTTTGCCGTTTTGTGGTTGGCCCTGAAGCCGAGGGATCATAAGAGGCCAAGCTGCTCCTCCAGGTGAGCAAAGAAAATCGCTTTGTCACGTTCGTAATGCTCGGCGTCTCCATCGACTGCTTTCCATCGCCGAACTTTGGCTTCCTCAAACTCGACGGCGCGAGCGGGATGTTTGCGAAGATGGTCTCGGATCAGGACGGCTCGTCGATGGGTGCGGCTCTCAAGGGAGGTGAGCCAAAGCTGGTGAGTGGCGTCACCGTGTCGGGGCTTGATCAATAGAATCGAATCGTGGCACCACGACGGTGGTTCGATTCGGCGAAAGTAAAGTCCCTCGACCTGGACTGTGGCAGCCTCGATGACGCTTGCATCGTGAACACATGCGACAAGGTCGATAATGGGGCGAGCAATCAATCCCGGAATTGCGGTGCTGCCAATATGTTCAATCGTCGTGACATCGCCTTGGCATGACTGAAAGATACCGGACTTCGTTTGCTCGAACTCCTGACGCCATGCAGGAGCATAATGCATCAGTCGTACCGCATCGTTCATCGAGAGTATCCTTGCTCAGGTGCAATTGAATTCATTGGCCACTGCGATGAAACGAAAATCGCCGGTCGAGGCTGAAACCAATCGACCGGCGATCATTGAGTTCGTCAAGCGATGACCATCTAGCGGGCAGATAACATGGCAACCTTCACGCCATCGTGATCCTTGACCACGGCAGCGATGAAAGAAGCATCTGCGGAGCAAAGCCGCCTGTTCGGAACCGTACAGATTCGGCCATTGCCTTTTAACAAGCGAATATAATCTGCCCCGATTTCGACCAAACGACCTTCAGTCGAAAACTCACCCGTGTTGTCGATCCAAACACGAAAGCGACTGTTTTCGCCAAACAGATCGTCCAACGCATTTTTCACAGGTGCAGCGGGTTCAGTTGCTGGTGGCGCACCGAAAATATCATCAGCCGCAGGAGCCGCGTCGGCTGGTGCAGGCAATGCTGGTTCACCAAACAGATCGTCCATCGGGGCCTCTGCGGGTGCAGGAGCCGGTGCCAAAGGCTCACCAAAAAAATCGTCCACAGCGGGAGCCTGTTTAGCAGGAACTGGTGCAACTGGAATTGGATCGCTGAAGAGATCTTCGGCAGGAGCAGGAGCGGCATCCGCTGGCGGTGCGCCAAACAAGTCGTCCATTGCTGGGGCAGGAGCCGGAGCGGCATCCGCTGGCGGTGCGCCAAACAAGTCGTCCATTGCTGGGGCAGGAGCCGGAGCCGCGGGTTCGGGAATCACGAGTGGCGCTGGTTCGCCGAACAGGTTTTCTACAGGTGCGGGAGCGGCTGGCTCTTCAGGTGCAGGCGTCGGAGGCAGTGGCTCAGGCATTGGCTCAACAGGTGCGGGTGCCTCTGCTTCAACAGGTGCTGGTGCCTCTGCTTCAACAGGTGCTGGTGCCTCTGCTTCAACAGGTGCTGGCGATTCTGCTTCAACAGCTACTGGTGCCTCGGCCGGCATCGGTTCGACGATGTCCGTCCTGCTGGGTGCGATTTCTTCGGAAGGAATAACCGAGTTCTCGATAGCCGATTCTGAAGCGGCTAAGGGTTCGGCAGCCGGCATTTTATCAATGGTTTGCTGACTCATCGGAACAATGCTCTCATGAATGATTTCGCCTTCGAGAATCATGGGCTCGGCTTCGCCGCAGCATGCGGGCTGGGCGATCGTTTCGACAACGCCGCAGCAACCATCCATGGGGGCTGGCACTTGAATCACGCATTCGGCATCGGGTACTTCGCACGCCGGAGCGACTTCGCACGCCGGAGCGACTTCGCACGCCGGAGCCACTTCGCACGCCGGAGCCACTTCGCACGCCGGAGCGCAAACGGGAGCGACTTCGCAGCAAGCGGAGTCAACCTGGTGGCAGCGGACTCGGTTGAGTAGCCAACCGCCAGACGCGGGAGTCACCGTGATCGTCGCGATCATGAAGCCGACGATCGATGTATAAACGTAACGGGGTAGGATGCGTTTCATTTCTTATTCGGGGGTTTTTGGCACGATGTGCAAAGGGTGAATGCAACGGAAAGAAGCGTTCAGAATGACGAGGCGGGAACAGGGTGCTATGGCTCCGAGCATCAATCTCAGAATTTCAGGATTTCAGCTCGGGATTCCTCCGCCCTAGCGTAATTGGGCGAAATCTCAACAGCAAGAAGCGAATTCAGGGTAATTTGTGGGTTTTGTGTTTTGCGGATTGGTATTTCGAGCGCACCTCGCGTTTTGCGTCATCAGGCGGACAGAGTGTGGGCACGAAAGCCGCTGGCCTGATAAAAATGTTTGAACATTGTCCGAACGTCAAACCGGAGAATCACCCTCCCGCTTCGGGAGGGTCGGACGCGGTAGCGGCCGGGGAGGGCCGTTTTCGCAGTCAATTACTTGGGTGCTAAGCAAAATCGTTGAGCCCTCTCCTCGCCTATCCCAGATGAGAATGATGTAATGAACT
>Ga0105050_10008412_pt1 | contig 11922 bp, 15 predicted proteins | sample FRY01_FD_78088 | JGI IMG/M metagenome (GOLD analysis project Ga0105050, IMG submission 78088) | Freshwater microbial communities from Lake Fryxell liftoff mats and glacier meltwater in Antarctica - FRY-01 | ecosystem: Environmental > Aquatic > Freshwater > Ice > Glacier meltwater ... | reverse complement strand
AATTTCACGTATATCATCTTGTTCAGACTCTATACACATATCACGTGCTTGGATATCCAATAAATGGAATACATAATCGCGGTCATTAATGGACATTGTATGGCTATTAATAATGATGATATAGCTTCAAATTTATCTCGTAATCTTTTAGGGACTTAAAGATAATTCAATTTTTCTTAACGACGTTTATTTGAGCGTCTATTTTTTTTGGAACGCTTATGCGTTTTACCGTGTTTACCTCTCATAACCAATGTAGCAGTTGCTAATAACGCCGCTACTGGCGCAAGTGTGTAACTTGTTCTTGTCATAGCTGCCATCATACTTCCTCCTTTTTTACCACCGCCACTTACTTTCTGTTCAGCAGTTAATGAATTTGAAATACTTTCTGTTTCAATATCTTCATTTATACTTGGAGGTGAAAGTGGTGCTTCAAGTGATGTAACTTCCTCAGCTTCTTGTGATAATTTCTTTAAATCTGCGGATGGTGGATTACTCATTGATAATTTCTCAGAATTAAATGAATTAATAGGCGATGGAGCAATATTTTCCATAGATATTACTTTTTTAGGTTTTACATTATTTATATTAGTATTTTCTAATTCATTAGAATTAATAGAGTTTAACTTAATATTTTTATTTTTTATATTTTTATTTCCTAAACTACCTTTAAGTTCATCTTCACCTAAATCAATATTTTTTGGAGAACCAGATACCAAACCATTTTGTTCAATCCCTAAATTTGTCATTAAACCATTATTTGTATTTACATTATTCGATAATGGTTTTACATTTTTAAGACTATTTTTAATTGAATTTGCGATAGAAGTTTTATCTTGATTTACACTATTTAACCCAGCCTCTATAGCTAATGGCCCTGCGTTATCCATTAAACTTGTCATTGATTTAGTATTCCTTACAGGTTCAATATCTGTTACTTTATTTCCTTTTTTGTCAACAACTATAATACTTGGATATCCTTCAACATTTAATGGTTTAGCTTGCTTATTAATACTTCTTGTAAGGACTTGATTTACATCTTCTAACATATTATCTTGAACTTTTATGGCTTGTATAGAGCGATTTGGAGATTTAGTTGCAGCATCAAAGTGAGGCATTATGGTATGACAGTGAGGACACCAAGGAGCCCAAACTAATATAATTGTAAGATCGCCACTTTTAACTCTTTTTTCAAATTCTTTTAAATGATTTTTTGAACGCACATCGAGTGGAGGTAATATCTTTCCAGCAGTTGAAAATTTACGTCTCCGAACTGTCTTACGGGGTTTTAATTTACGAAACTTTCTTGTCGCCATTCTACTTTGGTATTCTTTATTAATATATGGAAGATATAGAAGTCAAGATGGCTAATTCAAACTTAATGATTTTATTTATGCTTTTGATTCTTGGTTACTTTGTGTTATACTTTGGAGGACCTAAGTATTTAGAAAAGTTTCAAAATAATTATTATGATGAACAAACAAGATTTAATCCAGATGGAACGCCTAATGAACAGCAAAATATGATGATTTATCCGCCGGACAAACCATATCTTATGAATCCAATTGATGATTTAGATGATTATGAATTATCACTTGTTTTTCAGAATCAAGGTTCCAAAGAGGCATCAAGAAAACAAATTAGCGATGCTATGACCCGGTATCCAATGGATTGGTCAGTACAAGGACCAAATTCACAATATTTCCAAGATAATCAAGCTCAATTTGAAAAACAAACTGCTGAAAATATTAATAATCCACCCTCTGAAAAAATGTACAATAAAATTAACGGTTTAGATATGACACCGCCTGATACTGCCGCAATGGACGCAGAAGAAAAGAAAATTCTACAAACATATAAGCCAGAATGTAGTAAAGGTTTATTAGAATATTCAGTTGACGATGTTAGAACACTTGTTGATAAAGTTTATATTAAAAAAGGATTAATTCCAGTTATTGAAAAATCAAAACAAGCTGAAAATACTTGGGAAATTACTGAAGTTAAAGAGAAAAATCCCGTTATTGTTTGGGAAGATGATCTTGAAAGACAAACAGAACGTCAGAGAATGGATTTAAGACATGAAGAACTTATTGAAGTTCCGTATACTGTATCAGATGTAGCTGCTGGAATAGATCCATTTTTCCAACCAAGAACTTCAACAAGAGATGGGAAAAATGATTATTATAAATGGACTCCTGGCCTTGAAAGAATGTTTGCTCCTACATATCCAATTAAATCATGGTTTTAAATATAATAAATGATAATTTAAAGAATAATATGTATTTTAATTATAAGAATGAATAATGCTCCAGATGATAATATTATTAGAACTATTATTTTTGAAACTATTTTAAAGAATAATAATAAAAATGAGCTAGTACCAAATAAAATAGATGAAAATCGCTATTATAAATGTGAGCTTGATTGGAATGCTTTAAATTGTAAAAAAATTAATGAACCAATTATAAAATTATTTAACAAAGATATATATTCTGTAAAAAGTTATATTCCTGAAATGTTTGATAAAACAATTATTAAATATAAATTAATAACAAAAAATGTAATTATTGAAAATAATCAACTTAAAACAAAATGAAGTTGATAAGTATATATAATGGGTATAACTCAATCTAGTTCTAAAATAGAACCTTTATTAACAGAAACAAATAATAATATAGTTAAACAAAAAGAAGTAACTGGGACAATAATAGAAGTTGAACCAGTTGAAGTATCTGCTGCGGATGATGTTATTAAAAAATCTAAACGTAAAAATAAAAATAAAGATAAATCATAAAAACCCAAAAGTATTTTCTGATATATATATCATATGTAATACACCATCAGGACTTTTATGATTTGAATATAATTCTGATAATAAACTACTGGATGTTGGAAGAGTATTATTAATAAAAACAAATAGTGCTTTTTCTGGTGGCAATATTAATTGTTTTCTAATAATAAATATAAATTGACCAAAAGATATTGAAGAAGATGCTAAAAATTTATGTTTTTTTATATCAGGAATATCACGAGCATTATGTGCGCGTGCAACAAAAATAGGTATTTTATCAGGATATTTAGCTCTTATTTTATCTGCTTCTCCAAAAGTTAATAAAAGTTTTTCTTCCATTTATTATACAACATATTTTGTCTTTAAATAAAACATAAAGACAAAATACGTATTTAACATAATATGTTTGTCCTTGATACACGCGAATCAGAATTAATTAAGATTTTAGAGGGTTCTGAAGTGAAACAACTTCCAGTTGCTGATATATGGATTGGAATAGATAGTGAAGGAATAATGACAGAGGGTGGTGTAATTATTGAACGTAAATCTATTCGTGATTTAGAAGCATCTATTCTTGATGGACGCTATAAAGAGCAAAGAGGACGAATTCTTTCTTACTGTCAAGAAAATAAAACACAACCAATGTATATTCTCGAAGGTGCTCTTTCATCAAGTACAGGGCGTCTTCAAAAGAAAGCAATTATGAAATTTATAAATCGTCTTATTTTTCATTATCAGATTCCAGTTATGCAAACAGCATCTGTTCAAGAAACAGCTGAACTTATTAAAGCATTAGTAGAACAATGGAAAGAAGACCCTAAATGTCTACAGCGTACAACAGAGTTGGTCAAAGTTACTGATGGAATTCATATACAAAAGAAAGTGAATGCATTAGATTATAAACAGTTTGCTATTAGTTGTTTGGCTCAATGTCCAGGTGTATCTGTAAAAATGGCAGAAGTATTAATTGATAATTTTAAAACATTAAAAGGAGTTATTGAAGCACCTGTTAAGGAAATTGAAGTTGTAAAAGTAGGAACAAGAAAAATTGGTCCAGTTGTATCAAAACGATTATCAGAAATTCTAAATCATATATAGTTATTATATAAGTTTTTTAAAATTATCTTCTTTATAATGATGTAATGAAAATACAGTAATACCAAATAGAGTATCAATTAATAGAATAATCCAAGAATTTGGATTTCCAGAAATAGCATTATATGAAAATAATCCCCATAGAATCATATGAATTGGTCGTAGATTTTTCCACCAGATTTTTCCACCACCTACTTCTAAACCTGTATCTCTTTTCCCAATAAAAATAATATAGAACCAACCAATAACAGGAAGTAATGCTAATAAACCAAGAATTTTAAGAATTCGTTTAGAAACATAGGCACTTAAAATAGTAAATCCAAGTCGTGATCCAATACACCCAAAAATGAATATTAATAATCTTGATTGAATGGTATTCATTCTATACACTTTTTAGAAAGTATATTAGCGTTTAAAATATTCAGGTACTGATTTTGGATAAACAGTTTCGTTTTGAGGATTTGACATATTTTGTAGAAATGTAGCGGATGGTGTATAGTCTAAAGCAGAAGGCAGTGAAGGTCCAGCAGTTGGATTTGATAATTTTTTATTAAGAATAGTATTTATAGCATTTGTAGATGGTATAGTTTGTCTGATAGAAGAATTATTTTGTAAAAATCCTGGTGTTTGTTTAATTTGTTTTCGTTGTGTTTTTTTACCAGGTCCAAGAAGTCGTGAAGCTTCTTTTTCTTTACGTTCAATTTCAGCTTGTGTTCTTTCAGCAGACTCAAGCATAGCCTGCATAATAGGAGATTGTTCAACAAGATATGATTTTTCGTGATGTAACCATGAAATATAAATCATATTAGGTGGTGTATATCGAACATCATATGCGGCATGACGAAGTTGGTAAATAAGGTATACAACACAGTCTTCAAGATCTAATTTAGGTAATCCTAGAATAAATGGTGGTACAGTATAAAGTATAAAACATTGAGAATTAGGTAATTTACTTATTGTCCGAATACGATTATATATTTGTTCAAGAATTTTGTTATAAGCACGTAATCTTCCAGCATCTTTAGTACGACGTTTATCGTAAAGGTCAGATGGATTTAATATTGGTGTATCTTGATTCATTACTGTTAAAAGATATTAAATGACTTTATGAATAAGAAACGCTTTAATGCGATTGGAAGTCTAAAAGTAATAATTTATAAAGAATAAGTGATGATACCGCATAGAATATATCTTTCAGGAGGTGGAATATGTACTATAGCACATGTCGGAGCATTAATAGAATTATCAAAACATATACCATTAAAAACAATAAAAGAATGGATGGGTGTATCAGCTGGTTCTTTGGTGGCAATGTGTCTATGTATTGGATTTACAGTAGATGAATTATATACAATTTGTGTTGAGTTCGATTTTACAAATATTAAGGAGTATGATTCGGTTCCGGGCTGGCTTTTACATTTTGGAATAGACACAGGTGAAAGACTTCATAAATTAATTGAAGCTTGTCTTCATGTGAAGGGATTATCATCTGATTGTACTTTCAAAGAATGTTATGAAAAATTTGGTAAATCTCTAAGAGTTGTTGCAACAGATTTAAATGAAGCAAGAAGTATAACATATTGTCCCAAATTATCACCTAATTACAAAATTGCTAATGCTGTTAGGGCATCAATGTCGTATCCGTATTATTTTCAACCATTCATATGTCCTGAAACTAATCATTATCTGGTAGATGGTGGTGTAATTAGTAATTATCCATTATTTGTATTACCTAAAGAAGAACATATTAGAACTTTGAGTATTTTAATAAGGACATCAATAGAAAAGCATGATAATTTGATGGATGTGAATATAGAAGATTTAATAATGTTACCGATTAATATTGTATTTACAGAGAGAACAAATATAGAAGCACGTTTTTATGATTCACATTGTATTCAGGTTCAACTTGGTCAATTAAATATTTTGGAATTTTCATTTAATGAAGAAACCAAAAAAAATATTATTAAAAAAGGAAAAGAGGCTGTTCTTGAATATTTTAAAACTCGTCCAAAACCTCAAAGAAGATATTCAGTTAGTTAAAATATTTACATAAATAATTAAGTTTATAGTTTTTGTTAAAAATCTATAAAGTTTCTAATAATTACTATTTAAGAAATCAATAATACCTGAAGAGGTTCTTTCACCCGGATACTCTGTGGTTTGACCACCATCAATTATTAAAACAGATGGGTAACCTTTAACTTTATATTGTGATATTTCGGATTTATCTTTATCAGCATCAAGTATTTTAACAGTAGTTTTTGTGCCATCTTTTAATGTAATCGGAGAAGCTGCGAGAAGTTTACTAAATTCAGGAGCAGCTTTTTTACAATGTCCACACCAATCAGCTTTAAAGACAATAACTGATTTTGAAGTGGCTTCAAAACCTTCATTAACAAAACGATTATTATAAAAGCTTAGAAGAATAAGAAGAATTAAGAGTATACAAAGAATGCTAATGAGAGGTGCCATTTCTATATAATATTGAATAAATATAAATTTTGAATAAATATAAAATTTGAATAAATATAAAACTATATAGTAATCATAAAGTAAAATGATGTTTTGGTCGCCAACCAGTATAAGTACAGAGGAATGGATTCCTAAAAGTGGATGGAATAGTAGTTTTTCAGAAAAAGATAAAATTCAATGTATGAATCTTTTCTTCTTCTTTAAAAATAAGAAAGGATTTAAAGAAAATATTGGAGAATCACTTGCGCAAATGGTAATTTATAAACAAAAATATAATGGTCTAAAATATTCAGATGAACAAGAAGAAATATTATCTAATGCTCTAAAACCTATTATTCACTAGGTAATAACATAAGACCAAGCATTGTCGTAAAGAACAATAAAGTTGTAACAAATATACCTAATATTGTGGGTGCTCCGCGTGGAGTAATAAAATCAACAAACTTCCCAAAGAATCTTTGTAGAATTAATATTGTTTCAGGATTAGCAAATAAAAAGAATACTAATGCGCTATATAAGCTATATTTAGCTTTTAGCATAAATCTATTAAAACTGAATGGATTATTTTTTGAACTATTCGTCGTAGAGTCAGATGGTAAGGTTTTATTTTCTGTAGTCATTCTATACTGGAAGAAGGTATTTAAATAGTAAAAATATACTCAATGCTAATTCAGCGTCATTAAAAACAACATATGGTAAAATTTTTGTTAATTTTTCTAAATATAGTTCAGGTGTTTTATTTTTATTAAAATAGTTTTCTGAAAGGTTATCGATTTTAAAAGAAGCAGATGAAACATCAATAGATTCATAATCAATTTGATGAAGATTCATTGGTATATTTTCAGATATATTTTCAGACTTGGTACATAATATATATAAATCGGTAGGATTAAAAAAACTATTAATTTCATTAAATGCTTCTTCATTCATTTTGGAATTTATAAATTCATCTTTAGACATTAAATTAATATTTCCTCCAACAGTAAAAAATTGTATATATGGAATAGATTCAGGATCCAAAAATGCGCCTGAATTTAAAAATTTATTCAATAATGAAGATAAACGAACTTTTGGTAATTCAAATAATTGCATATTAAATGTATTTTTATTTTTATCATCTGTAAATTTACTAATATATTCATTTGTAGAACTCAACATTTTATTAAAAAAAATTAAAATCTCATCATCAACATTTGTAATCTTATAAATACCATAAGTATTTCTTCCTCCCTCACTTGTTTCTGATGGTTTTATATTATTACAAATATGTAATAATGTTGTTAATTGAGGAATTACAACCTTTTTAGTATTACTATTATTTTTAGAATAATTATCTATATTAGTATCAAGAAATGTATAAATAGGATCATATACAACTTTAAAATAATCGTACATAGGTTGCATAGCTATACCTATAGGTTTATCAAGTGTTTTAGAGGCACCTCCTGACATAGGATTAGAAGGCATTGCGCTTTTTATTTTATTAGATATATCTGTATCAATAATCTTCATTTTATCAGCATCAATGGGTAGGTCATCAGATAAATATTTTTTAATTTGTAAAATATCAACTAATATTTTAAGGCGATCTTTAATTTGTGTGTTAGCATTATCACCAGAAGATTTCATTGCAATATCTTTGGCTTGATCAAGAGCTGTATGTATATCAGTTCCTGATTTTACAAAGTTTGCTAAATTAATTTTCTTAAAATAATTATATGCATTACTTGGAACAGTTTCTGAATTAGCATCTACTTTTTGCATATTTGTTATTATATCACTTATACGAAGCGTATCAAGTTGTTTAATTAATTTTACCCAATCACATTGTATTTTTGAAGGAACTTGTTCTGGGTGTAATAAATACCAAGAAATTTCCAAAATCATTTCATATAATCTATTTTCAGGAATTTCTTTTACATATTTTTTAGCTTTTGTACAAGGCAGAATATCAATATTAGGTAATATTTTTAACGAATCTAATGAGCCTTTATATACACTTCCTTCAAAATCTTGAATTAATTTTTGAATATTAATATAACTTCGTTGAAATATAGTATTTTTTAAGAGAGAGCTTGAAAATTCAGTACTTGTCTTAAGTTGTGCTGCGCGTTTTTTAAGAATATTGATTAGGTCTGATTTATCTTTAGGTAAATCAAATCTAACTTCTTTTTTCGGTTTAATATCAACAAACATATATCTACGAAGTAAATATTCAGTTCGTTTATCAGTTCCAAAAGAATCAATATAATCTTTACGACTTTTAAAACCTAATTCAATAGGTTTTTGAGAACCCATAAAATATCTTTCACCCCCAATATCAATAACTTGTGGTAAATTTGAAAAAGAATCAATAAAATCAGTCATACCTATATGAAGACGTGAAAATAAATGATATTATAATACGATATTTAAGAGATATGTATAAAAATTGATTGAGTATTTAAGGAATTAATTAGATAAAAGGAAGAGATGATAAGTAATTTATCCAAGATGAATACAGTTGAACAATCAGGGAATTCAAAAATCTTTAATCCCTGGAATTCAAAGAATCGGGAGATGACTCCATCGGATGCAATCCCAATTCTTAAACGATATGGTTGGAAAGGCCGTTTTAAAAACTTTAATCTATTCTCTCAAGCCTGTTGTCATAAATCATATGTAGATAGACCTGAAATTTGGCAAGAACAAGCTGAATTTGGTGAAGAAATTATCATAGCACCTAGACCAGATGATTGTTTACCGCTTCGTAAATGTGATAATGAAGAACTTGAATATTTAGGTGACCGTGTACTTGGTCTTGTTATAGCATCTTATGTTACAAAACGTTATCCTGGTCAAGGTGAAGGATTCCTTACTCGTGTTCTCTCTCGTATAGTAAATAATAAACAACTTGGTATACTTGCTAAAGAAATTGGTTTTGGACCATGGGTTATTCTATCTCGTCATATGGAAGAAATATGTGATGGTCGTAATAATCTACGCATTTTAGGCTCAATGTTTGAAGCTTGGTTTGGTGCGCTATATTTACAAGAAGAAGATGTTGGTCGTGGACTAAGTGTATGTAACGATTTCTTAGTAAGAATAATTGAGAAGCATATTGACTTTGTACAGATTATTATTGAAGATACGAATTACAAGGATCAACTTTTACGAAAGTTTCAAGCATTGTATCATGTACCACCTCGTTATGCAGAGATTGCAGTGGTTGGTCCACCACATGATAGAATCTTTACAATGGGAGTTTTAGATCCTAATAATAATATTATTACGACTGCTACGGCAAGAAATAAAAAAGTTGCTGAACAAGAAGCATCTCGTCTTGCTTTAGAGCAATTAGAGCCTTCGTTAAATGAAGACTTTAATACTAAAAAATCACATCTAACAAATGATGAAAAAAATAAAACTATAAGTCTACCTATAATATCTAATATTGAACCAGTTTCAATGTCTAAACCAAATGATAATAAAAAAATTATTAAAGGTAAACCAAAAGTATAAATATATATAAAATAGCCAAAATAAATATTTATATTTTTAATAGGATGGATGCTAGTCAAATAACAAAATTACTTCAAAAACAAAATACAAGATATATTAATCGTTGTCAAACAGTTGATTCTAGTACATTAATTTGGAAAAAACAAATAGAGTCATCGAAATATATAAAAGGTGTAAAGACATGTGAAGGAGAACAGAATTGTAATGTTCCGACAAATCCAGGTTGTTCTGATAATGGTATTTGCGCTTTTGGTGGTTCTGGTAGAACTACATCTATTCAAACAGGAAGTCCACAACAGTTTTTAAATGTATTATCTGGTGCATCAGGAAGTGCATCTCAAATATATTCATCAGAAATAATTCTTTTACAAAAAGCTGGTAAAGAATCTTGTGGTGTATCTGGTACTAATCCAGCTCCTGAAAATTCCTATGTAGTTTTACCAGCATGTTTTTGTGTTGATACGAATGGACCAACATCAGAGGTAAATACATCAAAATTAAGTAATCCTATTGTTACAGGGAACTCTCTAATAACAGGAAATCCAGATAATTTACCTGTAAATAATCAATCAAATCCTTATTTACCTGCATTTGATACATATTATAGATTTAAGAATCAAGATGCTCAATGTTCTAAACCAATTCAGGATAAAAATCTAAAACATTTTGTAAAAGAATGCCATAGTCGCTTTCCAAATGCAAATAATGGAGTAAATGCAGTTTTTAGTCCTGAAAATAATGTAACATTTTTAGACCCTGATACAAAACAATTTAGAACAACTAATACAAATCCTTCAACAAATAATGGATGTATTCTCTAGATAATATATTAATTAAATTATACAAACTATAGAATAATATGTGTTAATATAATTATATAGTTTCTAAGATAAGTGTAGATGTCTTCTGTTGCACCGACAAAACCAAAAGGAATTCAACCAAAACGAAGTACAGTTGTAAAACTGGCAAGTCCAGAGGTTGTGGCAGCTGTAAAGCAACCTCTACCAGCGGGACAATTGGATGCTGCCCCACAATCATTTGGAGGAATTCCACCTCCTCCGATTGATAAAAAGAAAGAAAGAATATTTGCACAATCTTTAGCAAATCCATTATTAAAACCAGTTCCTGGTGCTTTACCTAAACCAGTTCCAGGTAGTTTAGGGCCATCACTACCTCAAGCACCGATTGCTAAAAAAAAAATATTAAAACTTGCTAAAATTACACCAGATTATATTCCTCGTGAAAAAAAGTTAGACCCTGAAATACAAGAAGGTATTAATACTAAATTAGATCCTATATTTAAAGAATATCAAGAAAGTCAAGATAAAATAGAATCAAATAGTCCATATTTAACTGATACTGTAATTTACACACCACAATCAAGAAAAAGCTATTATAAATTTATTTCTGATACTTATACTGAAACATTTAAGCTTCCGTTGCAAGTAAAAGGTAAAATAGATGAAGATGCGTGTTCTAAATTAGGGGCGGCAGCAGGAGAACAAGTTGAAGCATTTTTATATCAAAAGTTTGTTCGTGAATATATTCGTAATGCATCACCTTATCGCGGTGTTCTTGTATATCATGGTCTTGGTTCAGGTAAAACCTGTTCAGCTATTGCGGCAGCAGAAGCATTATATGGTACAGCAAATAAAAAAATTATTGTTATGACACCATTTTCTTTAAGAGGAAATTTTATGTCAGAAATTTCATTCTGTGGATTCAGACATTTTAATACACAAAATCACTGGATAAGCGAATCTCTTATATCTGAAGGAGGATTATCATATATTTATGCCCGTTCAGTTCTTTCATTAAGTGATAATTATTTAAAGAAGGTATTAGACCGATCTGGAGAGGAGAGAAAGGTGGTTTGGTTGCCAGATTTTACCCAAAAACCAAATTATGATGAATTATCTCAACAAGATCGTGATGATATTCGTTCTCAGCTTACAAATATGATAGAAAATCGTGTAACATTTATAAGTTATAATGGAGTTACAGCAAAAGATCTAAAGATGTATGCTTGTAAAATAGATCCAGAGACAGGTGAAAGATTTTTT
>Ga0105050_10008410_pt1 | contig 11925 bp, 7 predicted proteins | sample FRY01_FD_78088 | JGI IMG/M metagenome (GOLD analysis project Ga0105050, IMG submission 78088) | Freshwater microbial communities from Lake Fryxell liftoff mats and glacier meltwater in Antarctica - FRY-01 | ecosystem: Environmental > Aquatic > Freshwater > Ice > Glacier meltwater ... | reverse complement strand
TCGACTGAGCAACGTCCGGAGTCTGTTCTAATACTGTATCAAAAAACAGCCCTGGAGGACGACCGGCCATAGTTTGTGTGCCACGGGACCGTATACTTATATAGAAGTAGTGTGTGAAGTGCATAGTCAATCTAAACAAAAAGTTCTCAAAGTGGAAACCATGCCAATGCACACTGAAAACAATGGTTTTCAGAATGTACATGTGCGTATACCGATGTCGTACTCCTAGATGCAGACGAACAGCACATGTAGTAGTATGCATTTTATTGTCACTCTTGACGAGCACCAAGGCCCTGCGTAAGATAGTGCAGAATCGGTTTGGGTTCGAGTTTTTTTGTAGTGCACATGTATGCAGACGTGTGTTGTTTTAGCTTTCCTGGCGTCTGAAGAAGGGATCGATGGACGTGGTATCGTATTCATTGTTCGCCGCGAGCGCGCGATACAGGAGCGTCGAAACGTACTGCGTCGCGACGGGCACACTGATGACGAGCGGATCGTTGCAGAGGAAATCGATCTGAGTGTCTGTGAGTTTACGGAGCGTGCTGTCGCGCACGCGGGTGCAGATACTTTCTAGCAGCATGCAGAGAGCATATTCTTGCATGAGTCCTTGCGTCGACCATTTCGCAATTACGGTGTGCACGGCGGATACAACTAGGATTTCCTCGCTTGTGTCGAAGACTGGGTCTGAGCTGAACATGGCATTAACAATCTCCGCATACGGTAAGACGGTAGAGGAATAATCTGTCATGTCGTAATCCTCAGGGTCGGAGTCTAACATAATTTTGTGGATGAGAGCCATGTTACCAGGTGTTTTCAGAATGTCCCTGACATAATGTATACTGCGCGACTTGATCATATAGTGTAGTATACGAAACATGTCTCTGTGTAGCATCTCGCTGGTCTTGTGATATTGACATACCCTCCACAGGCAGTGCACGACGCCGGCATCCCCCATTTTGCCGAGTATGAGACGCTGATGGTCTGAATACTCCTCCTGCGTTATACCGTCCTCCGCGACGATGTAAGAATGATATGCGTTACCTATGTCCAGCACAACCAAAAAAATATGTCGTAGAAGTTTATGTACAATGTATACGAATTCTTGGTATTCTGTAATATGTTCACAGAGAAACGACCAGTTATATGTCTCACAGAAGCAGAAAACGTTCATCATCATCGTTGGTATGTGCTCATTTGCAAAGCCGATGTGCAGTTCATTGTCTAGTCTGGCATCCACTATTTTATCTATAATTTCAAATACAAAAAACTTGTCCTCATAACTCCGCATGACCTCGACAAATGATAGATCGTCGGGTCGTGTTCTTAGATTTTCGAATGCCTCCTCTGCTCCCTCTGAAAATCGCCGTTCGGTCTCTTCCTGCTGCTTTACAACCAATTCCAGAGATTCACTGCCGCGAAGTTTTTTCGAACACGACATTAATTGTGAAACAAGCTGCACATGATTCCCGTCGCCAGAGTTTCGCACGAGTAAATGAGCAATGTCGGATGTATCTACCAACCTCTCAAACGGCACCCATAGACGGGACGCGGCCATTGTTCACAGCCCACACCGTCCGACTCTTATATACTGTCGAGCGCATCGAGATGCAAGTTGCCAGACTATTTGCACTGCCGGCACAGACGCATCGTCCCCTTTGCAGAAAAGTCGTACATTCGCAAAATCATTGGGATCAGTTTCGACCCTGGCGGACACATGTTGGCGATGTGGGACAGGAACAGCGTGGCATGCTCGTAGCAGGCCTTGGCCTGACTGCGTCGACTGCAAAAGACAATGACGTAAATCTCCTTCTTCTTGGGGTTACATCCCACGAGGTCGCAGTGCACGGGCCTTGTGCTGGCGACCTCGGAGATGCACAGCGTGTTTTGCAGTATGACAAAGATGTTGCGTTCCAGCAGCTTGAAGATTAGACCCACGAAAAACTCAGGACTCTCCCGCACCAGTGCGCACACGCAATTGTAGTCGTTGATGTTGTTGCCGGCACACCGTATGTCGATTTTGCCAAAGGCAATGCCCTGGTTCTTGACACACTTTGACGTGTACACGTCGTCTTCAAAGTCGAAGATGGAGGGATGGTGCACCAGCGTGCGGGCAAACGCCATCGCGTCATCTTGGTCCTCAGACATCCCGCAAAGACTCGACCGATGCTCCTATATACGTGCATACACACCGTGTACGATTCCCTTGTGTACTGTGTTCGCCGTGTCACGCGCGTGCCTGAAACAACGTTTCTCGCACGACATTGCCGACATAAAAGCCAATTGACAGCACGGTGTCCCATGTGCGGGGCAAATCGTGGTGAGTTTCTTATGCTTTGAATCGTCGCCCTGTCACAGCAAGTAACAGAACCACGAGCCCCGTCTTTCATCTCCCATGCACAGAGTCATATTCCGGGCGAAAAACAGACAAACAAATGCCGCTCAAGCGCGTGTCAACACCATGCTCGCGTGCATATTCAAGAGGACGTTCTACCAGTGATGCTGAATGGTTTTGTAAGGAGTTTTGAATGCTTTTTTGTGTAATGTTTGTTTGTATGTACATTTATATATATATATATACGCAGATCCGCAGCAGCCTGGTCCCTCAAAGTTCAAGAGTCTGTACACTACCCCGGACAACATGATCAAATCACTGATAATACTGTGCCTCTTGAAATGTGCACTGTGCCAACGTGACTGCCCTGCTAGCGGTGTAGTCACAACCACCGACGGTGTTGTACGATATGAACTTGTGTTCAACTGTATGGTGCGCGGAAGTGATCCCATAGAGGATCTGTCTACATGCGACCCGGTTTGCTGTGCGAGCAGGTGCCAGGGCAGTAGCAATTGTAATATTTTCCATGTTGAATACAATACCCAAGGTAGACCTTGGTGTAGCGTTAACAATCAAGGGAGTTATCAGTACGAGAGCAATTATAACTGTAGGCCAAGTCTTCGCGGATATGCAAAATGCGTTGCATCGTGTCCTGCGGGTCAAGAAATACTGTTAGAGTGGCCTTGTACGGCCTGCCGTGTAGGAACTTATAAATCAACGTCGGGCCTGCATGCTTGCATACAGTGTCCAGAAGGCGAACATACGAATGCGACAGGCGCGGTGAATGCCGATGCATGTATTAAAAATATCACAGCACCCGGCACGGACATAGGCGAGTGTGCAAAGTTTGGCTACCACCGTGCAGACGCCACGACAACGTGCACGGTATGCCCTGTTGGCAAGTCAGGATACTCGCCGAATTTGAAACTGATACCTGCAAGTGACAACTACAACCCACACGCGTCAAACACGTGGGTGTCGGGATGTTTTCCTTGCCAGGAAGGACAATTCAAAAACGATCCCGACACTGCCATGTGCACAAATTGCCCCTCGGGGAAAATCAGCAGTGCAGACAGGCTCGCATGCGACGACTGTCCTGCAGGCACCACAACATTCGGGGGGTTCTGGCGGTGCGAGGGTTGCCATCAGGGTACACATGCACCGACTGCAGGGAGTGCAAACTGCACACCGTGTCCTGCTGGCAGCATGTCGAAAGATGACGTTAGAATTTCGCCCTGGCCAATTACAGCGTGCATCCCATGCCCGGTAGGGCAGGCCGCACGTGCGCTGATGGTGGGGTATATGTGCACAAATTGTCCTGCGCCTTCGTTTACACACAAAGCTGGGGCATTAAGCTGTCAGCGCTGCAATCCGGGCAGTGTAGAAAACGTGTCTGAAGCAACTGGTTGCACAATGTGTGCTCCTGGAACCTATCAATCGAGACACGCGAGACAGTGTGTTGAGTGCACAGCAGGCAAGTACTCAAAACAGGGACAAGGGGATGGTTGCGATCAGTGTCCCGCAGGAACGTTTGTCGCCACACCCGCGTCCGCGGCATGTATTGTTTGCACGCCTGGTAGCATATCGGATGTGGGTGCGCACTGGTGTAGCTCCATCTGCACGGACCACACCAACGAGGTGCCAGCAGGATGCTTGTCTATGCAGGTTGTTCTGGTCATCGTGCGAATCACGAGAATGCCGTTGTTGAATTTCACCCTCGAGCGGCAAACTAAGCTTCGGGAAGGTGTCGGCATTTTCTTCGAAATTCACCAGGAACAGGTGGGAATCAGCGAGGCGCGTGCTGTTGACGATGGGATGCTAGACGTGCGACTTGGCATCACGAGCGCCAGACATCGACTAGTTCTAACCGACATTGCCATGAAAAAGCAATTTGGTCCGGAATTTGCATCACTCGACTTTGATGTGTCGGGGTTTCAGTTTCCGTCGGTGATACAGAAATCAGAGGTCCCGCCAGAAACTTTTCACAGCCACGGCCACCGAATGGGGCCAGGCCGTTGGGCACCGATCCCTACTGTCATTTTTGTGATATGGAAGATTCTGATTACCAACAAAATGTAAGGAAACGCGCATGCGAATTCGTTACATCGTCGTTTTTCGCCGTCCTCGTCGCATTTTACACGTGCATGTTCGTCTGTCTGTCTCCCTGGCGTACCTTGTTCGCCGTGTCACGCGCGAGTGAAAAGGGTTGCAATGAATATTTTATTACAATAAACCATACATACAAGAAGAACCGCGAGGACTCGGCCTGTCGTTGCGTTTCGGTGGTTTATTCCGCGGCGCCCTCCGTGTTGACGAAAGCGAGCAAATGCGCGTTGGAAGCACGGTGCTGTGCCGTCTTTGCCATGTATGTGCGCACGCCGCCACCGTTTACTTCCAGCAGCATTTGTTCGCGGGGCATTCCGCGAATGTAGTTCAAGATAATAGCGTCTATCGTATGCACTGTGGTATTGCGGAAAGTTATGATGTTTTGCACACGTGCGTCGCTGATGGGCGCAGTTGTGACGCTGTGTTTAAACACAATCATGCATCGATGGGCACACACTAGGATAGTGGACAGGGAGTGGGTGACGTCGTCGCGTACAAGGTCCCAGTACTTTGAGATTTCCAGCAGGAGACGAAAAGAGTGCTCGACCATGGTCATGTGCCGAGAGTCCGTGAAGACCATAACGTCCTTGTTGAGCATATCGCGAAGACGGTCCACGATAAACTCGTGTAGCGTCTGGTTACGGCCGGTTTCGTGAACTTCAACGCCATACGAAAACTTGAGTGGGACGATTTGGCCGTTCCTGGACGGCATGCAGAGAAATCGAAACATAATCTCTGGGATGTTCTCAAAGACCCGTAGCAAGATTTCAATACAGATGGCGCAAGGAGGTGTGTCGAGTTGTCCCCTGTCATGATGGCGTTGATTTACAATCGTTTCCATAAAGGTCGAGATTGCATCAGCTTCCAAGAACTGCTCCATGTTGTTCGTGTGGGGTTCGTTTACAAACATCATTACCATTTCGCAGATCTGAGTAATGCATGTGGTCAAAGTCGTGGAGTTACGTTTTATCATATTATAAGGTTCTATCATAAAATACCGCAGACTCTGCAACAAAACATCCACCCTGAAGACGCGTCTAAAACTACAAAGGGACGTTGGGTTGCCAACGCACAAGTGCAGAAAAGTCCACAAGTTGAAAACTCTCTTCTCGTCTCTGGAGGGGGGCAGTCTCATGTTGATATCGTCAATCAGTCTCAATACGAATCGCATGTGTGTGTGCGAAACTGCGACGGTGTCGAAATTTTTCTGCGACAGGTCGTGCAGCTGCTGGCTTCCCACTCGCAGATGAACACGACAGCCCGAATTTTGCCGCATGTAGTCGAATATAATATCAATCGGCAGCCGGAACGCGGTTGCTGCGGATGGGGGGGGTGCTTGCCATGTTGGCAGGAATACTTGTGAAATCGCGTCACACGTGGACACGACACTCTTATTTCCACTAAAAACGTCGAGCACACCAAACACGATCCACATGATATCATGCCCAGTTGCTGAGACGTATTTCCTCACCGACGCAGCGTGAATTTTCTGGATCGCTACGAGGATGAGAATGGCGCTTTTTACGGGTTCAGCATCGCGTTTCTCGTGCAACAGGATTTCAATCGCCAACGCCACATGCATTTCATACATGTCCTCCGCATCGGGCGTCGACGCTGTCTGAAATTTGTACATCTGGGCGAGGACTCCGAGTCCCACGTTCCGAATCATAGTATTGCGGGGGTGCATTTGAATTACACGTGTCATAGTTGCAATATCAGCCACGGTCGATGGAATTCTTATTTCTCGACACACCTCGTTGTAATCGACAGGTCCGAGAGGATCCTCTGAGTTTATTACGAGTCTCATCATATTTTCCGTCGAATATTCATTCGTACAGTGATCACCAAGTCCGGCCAAAAAATGTGTCCAATTTTCCCTGCTAAACCGCCACCTGTAGTTTTCGACCTCTCTCAAAAAGGGCTTTGCATTCGTGTATGCGGACCACGCTGCACCGTTCGACTGATCCTTTCGAATCTTTAGGCCCATTTTGTCTACCATGCCAAACATTGTGAAGGGGTAAGATCCCTCGAGCGTCACTGGAAATTGTTTCGAAATCAAGCCTCGAATTTCTTCCCGACGCATGGTGTCATATTGGGGAGGAATTGTAGGATTCATGATGCCTGCACTTTTTGACGTGTTTCCTACTTATATAGGCAACACAACCTGTGAATAGCGTTGAAATGCTACTGGGCTGAATCTCTGTTTTTTTGATGCTTATGCATGACGGGATTGCAGAAATTAGTTGTCGGTATTTTCAACACTGCGCACGATATCAGACAGAATGCCGATACACACGGCGCGTCCACCCCCGTCCTCTTGGCCACCATCTTGACGGTACAGGTGCGACATCGTGTTCATCAGTACCGCGAGTCCGCCGGCGTCCCGCAGCCGGCGCCTGTTGCTGGAATTTGACCCCTCCGTCAACAACCGCACCATCCTGCAGATGTCGCGGATGCAATCGGACAAGATCCATTTCTGCAGACGCCGTAGTTCGTCAGAGTCTGAAGTGAAATAAGACAAGCTCGTCAGCAAAAACTCGATCGTGAAGACTGCTTTGAAATTTTCGAAATTCTCCGGGAGAGAGATGCAGGTGTGAAGAAACCCCCACAGAAACGATTTGACTACTTCGGTGGTGGTGGGGGCGGTTCTCCTGACGATTGCGTTGAGAATGGCAAATACGGACGACATTTTTCGGTGCGAAACTCTCAAATCGAGTGATTCGTTCGTGGTCAAGTGGGACAGCTGAATCCACCATAAATCAATGTATTCTAGCGTGCTGTAATTCTGTTGCATGTAATCTAGGATTATATCCAATGGCAGCCGTGCTCCTGTCATTCCAAGTGGCAACAGAGGTCTCCAGTTCCGCAAACATGTGACTGAAAAGGAGGTGTAAATGTATACATTGTTTTGGCCCAAATGGAACTCGTCCTGCGCACCAAACGCCATCGTTACAATGTCACGCCCGGTCTCTTCGAGATACAATTGCACCGCATTCCGACACTTGTCTTCGATCGCTATGATGAGGTAGAGTGGGTAACATACGGTTGTTGCGTTGCGGGTTCCAGAGCACAGCAGCGTGCTCGCGAATCGCAGGTGCTCGCGGTATACTCCTGTGTCGTAGGACATGGTTTCTCTACAATTTTGGTATAGTTTGGCCATAATCAGACACCCGAGCAGTTGTATCTCGAGGTTGAGAGGATACATCCGTGTGATGGCGGCAATCAGCTCGATGCATTCGAAGGAGGACACGCTCTGGATGTTTCTGGAGAATTGTAGGGTTCTCATGACATTTTCACCTGCGACCGCACAGGCCATGAAAGTTTTCGCTGCGTATTCGCAGTCACGATGCAGCGACAGGAACCCCATGCAATTCTCCCAGTTTGTGGCCGAAAATGGCCACTTGTAGGACTCGACGGCCTTCACGGATTCGCGCGAGGCCATGTATTTTACCCACGCGTCTCGTTGCATTTCATGTTTCCGACCATCCTTGCCCATTTTGTCCACGAGGCCGACCTTTTGCAACGTGTCGTGGCCATCTGGCGACACCGCTACAGATTGAAGAATCAACCCACGGATGTCTTGAAACTGCATAACACGAATCGGAGCAGTTTTCGGGGTGATGTGAATTGTCGTCCCTCGATCGGAAGCGACGCCCTTATATACCGTTCACGGCGAAAGACGTGCGGGATTCCTGTTGGTTGTACACCCTGCCTCGGTGGCGAACGAATTCCATCTACGCCAGCTCCATGTAAGTTGCAGAGTTTAACAGTGGTGTGCGATACGCCCGTGTTGCCTGTAGATATGTCGTCTGTGCATTACTGTCGTGTATTTGCACAAACGAATAGTTGTTGAGCAGCGCAACGTTGGAATCCATTAGATCCACGGAGTGTACCATGTTGCGGAGACAGACAGTGTATTGTCTCGTGTCACGACCCTGTGCATCGAGTGCGGCGATTGCGTGACTGTATACACCGAATACCTCGATTATTTTTGAGAGAAGTGATGCCATGTCGAGACTACAGTCTTCGAAAAAGAGCCGGTCTCTGCCCGACAGTAGAAGGAGCACCATCAACATTTGTTCATACACGCGTAAGCGTTCGATCGTGGGTCCGTCATTGTTCGCTTCTGTCGCGATGAGCAGTGTGGATCGAATAAATGAAGGTAGATTATCTGTAGGAGAAGTATCGTCTGTAAATGCATACGCAAACCGTTTCATGATTTTCTTGTGCTTTCGTGTCGACACTGTGAGTTCATTTTCAGTATTGCAGTTATTGGGGGCAAGCGCGTGTAGCAGAATATCCATACACACAGCCAACGCAGGTCCCAGCGCAGTCATGCGGCCCTGATTACAGTGGTTGTATACGACATTCATGATAATCGAGATCCCATTTGCCTTAAAAAATCGGTCTCTGGCCATGCCGTCCGTAGTGTGTTCCAACATCAGCAGCACCATTCGACAGATGCGAAGGGCTGTTTGTCCGATTGTTCTTTCATAACTGTTTCTGAATTCGTTGCGCCTGCACGTGTGTGTAACGAGCGATCGCAGCAAAAAATCCATGCTGAATGAACGCTGGAAAAGACTCAACACCTCATCCTGGTCTTGAATCGTTTCTGTTCTGCCAAGTATCGCATGGAGAAATGTCCATGCATCATGTTCTTGGGTTTTGTCTGTACTTACAAAGATAGATTGTTGGTACGGCCGAATCACATTGGCTACCAGCGTCATGGTGTCGTGTGTTATGACCAGCGTGCTCGTATTGTTCAGGACCAACAGAGAGAGCTGTCGACACGCTACTTCTTGGTGGAACCGGCTAGCAGGGTTTTCATCCATGCAGGCCATAATGATGTGCAAGGCACTGGGACTCTCTTGCGTTTCCACTCGGACAGGAGCAGTCCACTTGGGTAACAACTGCACGGAGAGGAAATCGCAATCACGTAGCACATTCATATTCCTAGAAAAATTATGCTGCGCGTCGAAGATTGCCGACATGATGTCTGTGCCGTTTTCTGATTCCAACTCTGCCAAGGCGGTGTCGTGTATGACGTCAATCTGTCGTAGCATTTGCATGCACGCAAAAACCGTGTTGGCGGTGCGATTTGGCAGGGATAACGCCGTTATCGCAGCAGAAACGTAGCGTTTGTAGCCCATATCCTCACGTACAGGGGTCTGGTCGCTGGCGTACTGGTACATCTTACTCAGCACCAAAAACCCTATATGCTGTACCAGCAAGTTGCGCGGATATGTGGTCACCACGCCACCAACGATTCTGATGTGTGCCAAGGACGCTTCTTCGGATAAGACTGTGTAGTAATTGTTGATGTTCGCATTCCCCATATGCGTTTGAATGACGAGCAGTATTTTGCTTATCACGTCCTCTATGTCAATGTATCGGTCCAAAGCCTGCAGCACACCCGTCCAAAGGCCATCGACGTCTGCAACAATGTCAGTTTTCAATCGTGCCACGAAATCCACGCCATTCCGATATTCCACCCACTTTGGTTCCATGAAAACGCTAGCACCCATCTGTCGACAAGAATTATTAGAACACCTCAGCCTTTGTAGCGCAGCAGCCCACTCGCCACTCACCGGCATGGGTCTCATGACAAGGTCTTTCATGTTCGTGTCTTGCATGAGAAAATCGCTCAGATGATTTGGATGTTGCATTTTTTTTTGTTTAATATAAATCTAAAACGTATTATGCTTATATATAAATCATAGGCCTCGTTTTGTCACTCGTCTCGCGTAAACGTCTTGGTGTTGAACAGGGATTTGTGGACCGGGATGTGTGGATTTCAATCGTATTTGCGGGTTCGCAGGAAAGCATTCGTTTGCTGTGGCGCATCACACGCAATGCGACGGGGTGTGCCAGACACGCCACACGGTGCATCACTTCTCTCTCTGATTACATTCGCATCGCCGCTTCAAAGTTATTGCCGTGCGCGCGATAGCGTTGTGTTATGTTCAGATAATGAACGAATCTATTTTCATGAAAGTGGTCCGTCGTCGTGTTTCGTTTATGCTGTTTGGCGGCAATCAGCATCCGATCGACATTGTTGACGGTGTTGATGATCGCTGCAGTATAGCTCTGTACATCCAATCCGTTGGTTTGCGCGTCGTCTATCATTTGGTTGTAAGTTCCAATGACGGGGAAAAGTTCATCGATTATGTTGCAACACCCCCATATCCCCACACAGAACAGCTCCCCCTTGCAAAACAACGTGGCCAGCAACCCCGTTGTGCGCTCGAGTGTTTCTGTAAAGTGCATACCGTAGTAAGTGCGCGTGGTGTGTATCATAAACTCCAATGTCAATTTTATGAAATCCGGCAAGCTGGATATTCTCCGATACGTGTTATGATTTGTACTGTACCCGAATCGGCGGAGCTCTACTGGATTCTGCCGTGTCGAAATGGTGAGGTGTGTGTCGACAGTGTTGTCATTGGCACCAAACATATGGGCCAATATTTTTATGCACGGAAGATGTCCAGCTCCAAGCACATCTCCAGACGTGTTACGGTGGTTGTCGATCGCGTTCATCAATGTCGACATTCCATCGGGTGTCAAGAGCCTGTCGCGGTCGATGTTTCTATCGATTCGTACCACCAACATCAGGATCATGCGACAAATAATTCCGACGGTGTTGTTTACCAGCAGGTCGTATTCACTGTTCATATGGTTGTACGTTTTCGTGTGAATAGAAAGCGATATCAGCAAGAACTCGACGTTGAACCAACTTTGGAAATTGTTAAGAAATTCATTCGACACATGATTGGGATCTGTGGTGTGCGCAACGGCGCCCATAAACTGCCAGAGATGATGTTCGCGCTCATCATAGACGTCTACCATTATACCGAGTTGTTTCGTCTGAATCGTGTTTGCCACAAAAGCCATTGTTTCTTCCGTCACTCTGAGGGTGCCGCTGTTATTTACCGCAAGTAAACTCAGCTGTTCGCACAACACGGCTAGATGATACCGGCTCGCCGGATTTTCCTGCATGCACACCAGAATAATTTTCAAGGCACCGGGATTCTCTGCAGTTTCCTCTGCGACGGGTGCAGTCCAGGTGGGCAGCAACAATCTCGAGAATTTGCGACACAACATGGTCAACTCAGTGTGTTCGGGAAACTCATACTGTACGTCAAAAATTGTCGACATGATGTCTTTGCTGGTGTCCGCGACGAAACCTGCGAGCGCGTGTTTATTTATTTCGTGTATCGCAAGCAGCAATTGCATAGCGGCAGTTATGGATTCGACGGTGCGATCGGGAATCCACATGGATTCTACTGCCAACTTGATATGGTGGTCACAGTCATGGTCGGCTGCCAAATGCGGTTGACCCCACGCGTGCCTGTATAATTTGTTCAATAAAGCACACCCCTCTTCTTGTATGATGCAGTTTTGTGGATATTTCTGCAGCGTGCGCCCGACGATTTCAATATTTTGCACCGTGGCTTCAGCTGGAAACTCGTCGTTTGGATCCAGAAGTC
>Ga0105050_10008407_pt1 | contig 11926 bp, 9 predicted proteins | sample FRY01_FD_78088 | JGI IMG/M metagenome (GOLD analysis project Ga0105050, IMG submission 78088) | Freshwater microbial communities from Lake Fryxell liftoff mats and glacier meltwater in Antarctica - FRY-01 | ecosystem: Environmental > Aquatic > Freshwater > Ice > Glacier meltwater ... | reverse complement strand
TTTGAATGGCGTCTTTACGCAGTCAACTCATCGTCGCCATCGCCGTCGGGCATCTTTTCCAGGGACGATTCAAAGGCATCCTGGTTGAAAAAGACAGCCACCTTCTGGAATTAAGTCGTTATGTCGTACTCAACCCCGTGCGGGCCGGCATGGTTGGCCATGGCGTTCCTGGCATGCGATGACGGGGCAAAAGCCAGCACCGCCATGACTGCAAACCAATTGGCTGCTTGCCCAATTGGGTCAGACGCAGGAATCTGCCATCTTGGCGTACACCGCGTTTGTGCATGCTGGAAGAGAGGCGCCGAGTCCGTGGGGCGCATTACGCGGACAGGTGTTTTTGGGCAGTGATGCGTCTGCTATAGCGGCACAATACGCTGCCGCCAAAGAAGAGATCACAGAAATTTCTCGCGCACAGCGTCGACCGTTACCTTTGCCTCTGTCTGCCTATGAAGCGTCAAGCAGCGCGCCCAAAGCAGCCATGGCAGCCGCCTATGCATCTGGCGGGTACACGCTGGCTCAGATTGCTGCCCATTTTGGCGTCCATTATTCGTCTGTGAGCAGGGCGGTTGCCGAGCAAAACAAAGCATCAGCACGCGCAGTCACCTTCTTTTAAAGCCATTGACACCGAAGTGTGGGAGGGCGCTGTCTCAATAATTGATTGATGATCGGGCGGGTGTGTGGGCTTGTAAGACCTGGTCCCGCTTTTCTTTGAACAGGGCTGGGAAGGGCTCATGGATGCCCCCCGCCCCTTTTTCAAAATCGGTACTGCACACTAATCCGCGACACATCAATCTCAGCCGAGCGCCTGGTGAGCCCTGCATTGGAAATATGATAAAAACCGGCACCGACCGATAGCGCATCCGTCAGAGGAATGACGACATCAATGCCGGTCCTGAATTGAATGAGCTCGCGGCCTTCCCAGTTTGACCCCAGTTTGGATTGGTACAGTATCGGCCCGGTATAAGGCGTAATCATCACGGGCCCGACTTTAAAATCTCTGCGCGTAGCCGCTGTGACATAGGCTGCGCCATCGGTCGATACACCTGCGCCGTATATCGACTTTAGCTTCCAGAATAAAGGCTCAGTGGGCCAGTATTCCGCGGAAAAAAACCCGTCTTTTCCTGGTGAAGTTTGATTGGGATTATTCATGCCATAGGAAAAAAGCCATGTGCCGCTGGGTGCGGCCGGCGCTTGTGAAGCCTCGCCGCTGGCCGCGGTCGTGCTTTTTGCAGCAGCTTCCTGCTTTGCATCCTCGTCAGAGGGCAGCAGCGCCATTGCCCCGACGGTTAAGGCGACGTAGGTCGCATAAGTTAATCCCAATACCGCCATCTGAACCCCCAAGTAAATTTCTGTGCCGCAATGGTACTGCAAGCGAAATCATGAAATCAAACGCTTTCTAAAATTAATAAGCGATGTGTGGGCAATCACCCTGCTGGTAGCGAATTGGCCCTAAGTCTCTCACTGCCTGACCAAATTGCAGGGTGAATTGAATACCGAAGCCGCGTGATAGGAATCCTGGTTGCAGAACGCCGCTCCGTGAAGGGGAAACAGTTCGGGCGCGATGAGAGACGGTGGAAGCCTGAACGGCTTTTCCCGGATTGATTAATTGCGGTCGATTTTAAGGCGTCGGCTTTGCAAAAGCCCGATGTTCATCTCTGCGGTGAGGTTGGATGCATAAAATTGCTCAATCATGTCGACAGAGGTACGGGCGTTACGCGCCAATGTTAAGAGGTCGATACCTTTGCCGTACAAAAGCCGAAACATGATTGCCGTATGGCGCAGGCTATACACAGTGCGGCGCTGGCCGAGGTTACCGGTGCGCAGACCGGTTGCATCAAGCACTTTGGTGAAATGATTGGCGATCATGAGACTGGCAGCTTTACGGTTTTTGATTTGCGGCAAAAACAAATAATCGTCAGGGCGGGTAAAGCCAAGCGGCTGCATATATTTGCACAGTGATTCATAGATGCGTACTGCCGCACAGAGTGTGACGATCTGGCGCTTGTGCAGCTTGGTTTCGGGCAGGGTCAGCCGTAAATACACATGCTCCCCTCTGACGATTTCTATGTGCTTATGCTGAATGAGTTTGACGTCGACGGGGCGCACAAAACTATTCACCATAAAGCCGATCAGCCAGACCATTTCACGGGGGATGTCGTCGGTACTGGTGTAAATACCGCCGGCTGTATTGCGATGGGTGGCGGCTTTCGCTGCGAATGGCGTGCGCGCCAGCCTGCGTGCGGCACGTAACAGCTGCCAGTACTCAGTGGCGCTAAATCCGCCGCGTGGTGTGCTGTTGAGTTTGATTTTAGGAAATGGCGGGATTTTTCGGATCAAATCATTCGCCAGTGCGTAGCTAAATATTTTACGCAACGACTGCAGGTATTGCGACAAGGTGATGGAGCCGACGCGGCGCGTGCTGAGGTGGGCGATGAAACGTTCGATATCGTCATGCGTAATGCTGCCAACGTCTCGCAGCCCAAAATACGGCACCAGATGTTTGCGCACCCGGCTTTGCATGACAGCCAGCGACTGACTGGCAAGCTCGGTGCGGGCAACGCGTTGTTGCTCTGCATGCAGCATGCGTTCGGCCAGCGTGGCAAAGAGCGTCTCTTCTTGCGCGGCGACGAAAAATTCCGGCGACCGGCTTATGCTTTGACGTAAATAGGCGCGCGCCATCAGTTCGTCATAAAACGTTTTAGCCAGGTTTTGCGCGCGACGCTTGTCGGCGGTTTTCAGGCTTTTGGCGTGGACTTTCCCCTGAAAAAAAACAGCGCACCTGCCAAAAGCTGCTAGACGCAGTGAGGTAAATCTTGAGTTTGTCTGGGTAGCCAGAGACCTGCGTGACGCTGCCTGGCAGGGTGGCATTGCGGTTGGGACAGGCGTTGAGCAGGGTGTCATTTGCCGCCTCGTTGTCCCGGTCATGATCTGCTCCGTTTGCTTGCAAAGCAGATTGCCGATCGGACTGTGCGGACTGTGCGGTCTGTGCGCGGCTATACCCGGCTGCCACCATGAGCAGACGTGGCGAGGCCCCTTGCGTGGCGAGATGATGGATGAAACTGCGACGGCCACTTTCTGCGCTGGCACCATCAAGGCCGCAGCGCCGGTAGAGCGTCAGGAAATGCTGACTTAATGAATTAGGGGTGAAGCGGGTACGCTTTTGGGTCAAAAATAGCGGGGCCGCTGGCAATTGTTGTGGGTAATGACTCAGGTACACGGCTAATTCTCTGCGGAGCCGCTCCGGCAAAAACAGGCTTCGGCTACGCTGGTTTTCCCCCTGTTTCGTTCGTAATCGCACATCACGCTTCACGCTACCGTCTGGATTGCTGATGTCGCCAATTTCCAGGGCGACCAGATCCGACACACGTAAGCCGCACCAGTGCGTCATCAAAAGCATGACGCGATTGCGCAATGCATGGCTGTGACGTGCGATGACTTGCAGTACTTCCTGTAGTTCCTTGCTTTTTAAACTGCGCGCCTGGGTCATTGCCTTCTCCTAAAAACATCAGGATTCAGTGTCGAAAACCAGTAAATATTGATGTTGTGCGGCGTCAGGTTTTCATCTTGGAAGTGCTTGGGTTCCTGCTGTTCTTTGAAAAAACAGGCTTGCGCACCGGTTGAGCCATGAAAAATTACTTCTTAAAAAATTTATTCAAAGAAAAATTAATGACGCGGGCTCCTGGCATTGGCATGCTACGCATACCCCCGATGATTCTGAGATGCACCTCGCCAACAGCCGGTCACCGGTATTCTGTGCGGGTATGCGGGGTTGAAAGACCTTGCCCGTAGCCTGTTTGGTGTTTCAAAATCCAATATCTTCATCAGCCGTAAAAAAAGCCACTCCGAAAAGTGGCTTTTAATTGCTTCAAACTCCAACAACCGTTCGGTACAAGACCGGACAGTGATTAGAAGCCTTTGTTGATACCAACGCCATAGGCGGTGTCACCCGTGGTGTTGTAGTACGAAGACACTGCACTGTTCTTGGTGTTGTTATAGAACGCATACAGTAAGGTCGACTTGGACAATGCGTGTGCAAACGACAGATTGCCGATGGTAGCCGTGTCCGAGCCAGATTGCGCTGCACGTGACAGGTTGACACCGACCGTATTGCCGCCACCGATTGCATACGAACCACCCATGGTTGTGGTTTTAATGTCGGGGCTGTTGTTTCCAGTTTTGTCTTGGTTGTTGATATAGCTGGCTGCCAGCTTCAGAGGACCCATTGTGTAGGTGCCGCCGACGAGGATATTGTTATAGCTTTCAGTGCGGTTAGCAAAAGCTGCGGTGACCGTCAGGTCGCCGGCAGCGTAAGCAATGCGTCCGCCAGTGTACTTGTTGGTATTTTCGCCATTGCCGGTTGCCGTCATCAGACTCGCACTGATACCGCCAATGTCATTGGTGGTGTACGAAATCGCGTTAGGGATAAAGAAGCCAGCAGTTGCACCTTGGCCAGCACCGCCAACATCAGCTGCATTACCGTTGACCAGAGTCGGAACGAGGAAGTTGTTTCCAGCCATTGCCAGCGATGTGACGTACGACAGGATGAATGGGGACAGTTGCAGACCAGCCGTCACGTTACCGAAGTCGCCAGACAGACCAACGTTTGCTGCGCGGTTGAACAGACCATTGGCGCCTAAAATGCCATTCGGGCCACCGTTGTCACGGCTACCATCTTGGGTGTTGATGCCAGCTTCGAGGTTGAAGTGCGCTTTCAGACCGCCGCCCAGATCTTCCGAACCACGCACGCCGATAACCGATGCGCTCCATTGGCCTGCACCGGACAGAACGGTCGTACTGTCGCTGCCTTTGGCAACAGCGGCGTCGAGTGTACCGTACAACGTCACGCCTTCAGCCATCACAGCCGACGAAGCCACCAAAGCCAGTGCGGCCAATGCTACTTGAGTCTTTTTCATTAAATTATCTCCAAAGCATAGCCAGCACAGCTTTGGGCTCCCCGCCTGCGCTACTTTCCACCAGCATTTCAGTGACTTACTCTTTAAAAAATAGAATTAACAGTCCCTCACTGCTGAGTGACTGACTTTCAACGTCCGTTTATGCGCGCGAAGCAATGCTTGCGCCCTATTTTTCCCCTATCAATTTCATATTGAAAATAGCCGAATTTACCGAGCAGTAAAGGCCGCTCCTCTCTTCAATCTTAAAAAAAAGAAACGAAAATCGGCCATTGTGTCCGACGCTTGAGTCGCCACAAACCCGCCCTGTGCGCCGTTTGATCTGGCTTGGTTAGCGCCACGGATTTCTCTCCACACTGTTTGGACACCTGTCAACCACTGGAGGGATTTCAATGAAAAAGCAGCTTTTTGTCGTAACCACGATTGCTCTGCTGGCTAGTAGCGCAACATTCGCTCAATCTGGCCTGACTCTGTATGGCAATGTGGATGCCTCTGTGGTCTCGACAAGTGACATTGGGCCGACTTCCGAAAGGCGCACGAGCTTCGGTGAGGGTAACTGGGCGGCTTCTGTGTGGGGCGTGAAGGGTACGGAAGATCTGGGTGGCGGGATGCGTGCGCATTTCCGACTTGAGGGCGGCTTTAATTCGGGCAATGGCGCCATTGCCAATGGGGGCACGACAGGTTTATTTAGTCGCATGGCGAATGTCGGGCTGAGCGGCCCGTTCGGCTCATTTACAGCCGGGCTTAACCTGTCACCGTTTATCGCCGCCTATACCTCTACCCTGGGGCTGGCTGGTAATAATTTTTATGTGCCAGCGCTCTTGCTACACGGAGGCGGCACCGTGCTTACGCCGCTGGGAGCGACCGTATCCGCAGCCAGCGGCGGCGCGGATGCCGACCCGGCATTGGGTACGACAGGCGGCTTTTTCATTCCAAACTCACTGACTTATAGCCTGCCGGCCGAATTGTTGCAGGGCGTAACGGGTAGCGTGATGTATGCATTTGGCGGTGTACCGGGTGATTCGGAGCGAAACAGTTTTATCTCCGCCAATGTCGGCTATGCGTTTGGCGACTTGAATGTGGTTGCCGCCGCTACTGAGCGCGATGCGCAGTACAAGCAATTTCTGGTGGGGGCAAGTGTGCCGGTGGGGCCAATGAAGCTGGCGGCGAATGTGGTGCGGTTTAACCCGGAGACGGGCACCACGACCAATACGTATGTGGTGGGCGCGGCGATCAAGCCGATGCCGAATGCCAGTGTAGGGATCAACTATGCGCGTAATGATGGCACGGGAGACCCGTCTATCGTGAATTTGTCAGGGGTGTATGCGTTATCAAAAACCAGCAATATTTATGTGGCATTTAACCATGCAACGGATGGGGCTTTTTCGTCGTACTCGGGTCTGGTAGACGCATCGGTAAGCCCGCTGACACTAAGCCAGACTGGCTCAAAATCTAACGCGTTTATGATTGGTATGCAAAAAGGCTTTTGATTGTGCGTGTTGGAGGCGGCGACTAAACGTACCGCACCTGACTTGCTGTGACGATCTTGTTGACAGGGTGGCGCTTGCATTTTTACGACGCGCATTCCGCTAACGCCGGGATGCGCGTGATCGCGTTTTTTGAGAGTCCGTCGAATCTGAAATAGACTGCAAATTTTATTCAGGAAGAGGCTTTACGCTCAACGCACGCACACCACGACGGGCACGAAACACGGCAGTGTCGCTATAAAAATCGTCGTCTTGCTGCGGCCACCAGTGCGGCACCCCGAGTACGGGTAAGGGGGTGAAGTCGGACACGGCAAAACCCGCAGCCAACTCTTCCGCTAGCCTGACATCTAAAAAAGTCAGGCGCTCTGACAGCGTGAGAGAAAAATAATCAGGGTCAACCCGTACGATCCAGGCATGCGCCGTAATCGCTTTGTAGGGCTTTACCAGTTTTTCTAACAAGGCGTGACCAAACAAGAGTACGTCACAATGCGCCGTAAATTGCGCACGAGGGTGTAGCAGGGCGTCTTTCCATTGGTGGGCCCGCAGCGCGTCAACGATGGCGCTGTCGCTAGTGACAAGTAGTGCTGCGTTTTCGTCGAACAGGGTCGCGGCATCACGTTGCCGGCCACGATTGCCTGCACCACCGCTGGTATGCAAAACGGCAAGCGCCATCTCGGCAGCCTGCAAGGCATTTAAGCTGCGCTTGATGGCTGGAAAATGGAGCCAGATGAGTGCGTTAAAAAAATCATGCAAGTTTCCCCGGGTGGGCACCTGGCCGGTCGCATCAATAAATGCTTCATAAGCGGTGTCAGCGGGCAGTGACTGCTGTGGCACGAACTGAATCGGCAAGCCACGCTGATTGGCAATCGTCTGTGCTTGCGCCGCCCGGCTGGCGGCACCGCACCAGTCAGGGGTGGCCAGCAGTGGCGCCGCCCGCGCACGCAAAGGCGCCAGCCACGGACGTTGCCAGTCTATGTCGGTGATTGCCATAAGGACAAGCGAAAGACTGCCATTACCTGCCGTTCAGACGAGCTGCCAATTCAGTGTCTGGCCCGCGTCTAGCGGCACGAGCGTGGCGTTGCCCAGCGTTAGCTCTTCAGGGATGGTCCAGGGTGTGCGCTGTAGCTGTATCTGCCCGGCGTTGCGGGGCAAGCCATAAAAATCAGCGCCATAAAAACTGGCGAAGCCTTCCAGCTTATCGAGGGCACCCGCTTGCTCAAAGGCCTGCGCATAGAGCTCGATGGCATGCAGCGCAGTGTAACAACCGGCGCATCCGCAGCCATGTTCCTTCAGACCTTTTGGGTGCGGTGCGGAGTCCGTGCCCAAAAAAAATCGCGGGCTACCCGATGTGGCCGCGTGGATTAATGCCTGGCGGTGGACTTCCCGCTTTAAGACAGGCAGGCAGTAGTAATGCGGCCGAATGCCCCCTTTGAACATGGCATTGCGGTTATAGAGCAGATGATGTGCGGTGATGGTGGCCGCCGTCGGGCCCTCTGCCTGTGCCACGTACTGCGCGGCGTCTTGGGTGGTGATGTGTTCGAAGATGATTTTCAGTTGCGGCAAGGCGCGCCGCAAGGGCTGCAATACGCGGTCGATGAAAACCGCTTCACGATCAAAGATGTCAATGTCGGCATCCGTGACTTCGCCGTGTATCAGCAAAGGCAGGCCGAGTTGCTGCATCATCTCTAGCGTGCCCATGCAGTGCTTGAGGTCGGTGACACCGGCATCGGAATGCGTGGTGGCGCCAGCGGGATAAAGTTTGACGCCCTGCACCACACCACTGTCGACGGCGCGCCGGATTTCATCTGGCTTCATGTTGTCGGTCAGGTAGAGGACCATCAACGGATCAAACGGCATGCCGGCCGGGAGCGCCGCAAGGATGCGCTCTCGATAAGCTTTAGCCATGTCGGTCGTAGTGACAGGCGGCTTCAGGTTGGGCATGACGATGGCGCGGGCAAATTGGCGGGCGGTGTGGGGCAGGACATCGGCCATCATGGCGCCGTCACGCAAATGCAGATGCCAGTCGTCGGGGCGAGTGAGGATGAGCGTCTGGGGTGATGTTGTGAGCGTGCTTTGCATGATGAAGGCTGGTGATGAAATACGGACAAAAAAACAGGCAAAAACAGCGTGTTGCCGCTGCTGGTTTTACAGGATGAGAATGACCCGGTAATCGTTGACGTTAGTGCGGGTCGGCCCGGTGATAAGCAGGTCGCCCAGCGCAGAAAAATAGTGATACCCATCGTTGTTAGCCAGCAGGGCCTGCGCAGAAAGCCCTAGGCCTGCAGCACGGGCGGCGCTGTCAGGAAACAGCAGCGCGCCGGCGTTGTCTTCGGTGCCGTCAATACCGTCGGTGTCGGCGGCCAGCGCATAACAGTCTAGCATGCCGTCGAGCTCGATGGCGAGTGAGGTTAAAAATTCAGCACAACGCCCGCCACGACCGTTGCCACGCACGGTGACGGTACATTCGCCACCCGAGATGAGTGCTACCGGTGGCGTGAAGGGCTGATGATGATGGCGGATTTCACGTGCCAGCGCCGCGTAAACTTTGGCGACTTCAGAGGCCTCACCAGTCACAGTGTCGCCCAGCACAACGGGCGTGATGTGTTGCGCACGAAAAAATTCGGCTGCCGCCTGCAGGCTTTGATGGGCTGTGGCGATGACGGTGTTGCTGACGTGCGCAAAGGCGCTGTCGCCCGGCTTGGGGGTTTCGTCGATGTGACCGGCTGCCCCTGCCTGCAAGTGGCCCAGGACTGACGCGGGCGCTTGTATCTGATAGCGCGTCAGTATGGCTAGCGCCTCTTGATAGGTGCTGGGGTCAGCACAGGTGGGGCCGGACGCAATGGCGCTGGGGTCGTCGCCGGTGACGTCGCTGATGATGAGGGTAGTCACCGGGGCCTTGCACGCTGCGGCCAGACGGCCGCCTTGTATGCGCGAGAGATGTTTTCTGACGATGTTCATTTCGGTGATGGGCGCACCGGATGTTAAAAGGCTGGCGGTGACGGCTTTAAGATCTGCCATGGCGACGCCTTCAACTGGCAGCGATAGCAGGCTTGACCCCCCGCCGGAGACAAGGGCAATCAGGTGGTCTTGCACGGTGAGGCTGGCGACTTGCGCGAGAATCTCGGCGGCGGCGGCTTCGCCGGCACCATCCGGCACAGGGTGACTGGCTTCGATGACGCGCAGGCGGTTCGTCGGCGTGCCGTGCGCGTAGCGAGTTACAACCAGACCTTCAAGCGGGGCGTCTGCCGGCCATGCCAGCTCGACGGCGCGCGCCATGCTGGCGGCGGCTTTGCCGGCGCCAACGACGAGCGTGCGACCTGCGGGCGGCTTAGGAAGACGGGCGGCGACAATTTTTAGTGGGTCGGCGGCGGCAACGGCGGCGTGAAAGCTGGCAGTCAGCAGGAGTCTGGGATCCATGATTTGATGATGAAGGATGAGGGTCGGTGTATTGTAAAAGAGTGCGCTGTCGGTGCCGGTCAAATTTTTGGGCGAGGGCTTTATTTTTATGCCAACAACGACCGGTCGCTCACCATCTCATCGACCGCCCCGCCCTCTTCCTGCCGCGCTTGCTGCCGGGCCCACATTTGCGCATACACGCCCTGGGCTACGAGTAACTGGGTATGGGTTCCGCGCTCGACGATACGACCGTGGTCCATGACTAAAATTTGCTGCGCGTCGGCGATGGTAGAGAGGCGATGGGCAATGACGAGGGTGGTGCGGTCCCGTGCGATTTCTTTTAACTGGGTCTGTATCGCCTGCTCGGCTTTAGAATCGAGGGCGGACGTGGCTTCATCAAAAATGAGCAAGGCCGGGTTTTTTAATAAGGTGCGCGCGATGGCCACGCGCTGTTTTTCACCACCGGAAAGCTTCAGGCCACGCTCGCCGACGGAGGTCTGGTAGCCATCGGGCAGGCTTTCGATAAAGTCGTGAATGTAGGCAGCACGGGCAGCTTCGACGATCTGCGCATGCGTGGCACCGGGCTGACCATAAGCGATGTTGTAGGCAATGGTGTCGTTGAAGAGGACGGTGTCTTGCGGCACGATACCGATGGCGTTGCGCAGCGAGATTTGGCTGACGCGGCGAATATCCTGGCCGTCTATGCGGATGCTGCCATTGTTGACGTCATAAAAGCGAAACAGCAGGCGCGCCAGTGTGGATTTACCTGAGCCGCTGTGACCAACCACGGCTGTGGTGGTACCGGCGGCGATGGTGAAATCCACGTCGAATAAAATCTGGCGCTTCGATTCGTAGCTAAAATCAACATGAGAAAAACTGACTTCGGCCTGGTTGATTGCCAATGCAGGGGCACCGGGCATATCGGCTACTTCGCGATGCTGGTCTAGCAGGACAAACATTTTTTCCATGTCGGCCAGACTTTGCTTGATCTCGCGGTAGATCACGCCCAGAAAATTAAGCGGTATGTAAAGCTGGATCATAAAAGCATTGACCAGTACGAGGTCGCCAAGGCTCATGCTGCCGGTGATCACGCCCAGGGTTGCGCGCCATAAAATCAGTGTGACAGCGCTGGCAATGATGATGGACTGCCCAGCGTTGAGCAGGGAGAGCGATGTCTGCGAGCGCACAGCCGCGCTTTCGTAGCGCTGCAGTCCTTCGTCGTAACGCTTTGCTTCGTATTCTTCGTTACCGAAATATTTGACTGTTTCGTAGTTGAGCAGTGAGTCGATGGCCTTGGTGTTGGCCTTGGAGTCGAGCTCGTTCATGGTGCGGCGAAAATGCGTGCGCCACTCGGTGACAAGCACGGTAAAGACGATATAGATGGTCAGCGCCACGATGGTGATGACGGAAAACCAAATGTCATACTGAAGCATCAGGTAACCCAGCACCAGGGTGATTTCAACCAGGGTGGGCAAAATACTGAACAGGGTATAAGAGACGAGAGACGAAATGCCGCGTGTGCCCCGCTCGATATCACGGGTGATGCCGCCGGTCTGCCTGTTGATGTGAAAGCGCAGCGATAAAGCGTGCAGGTGACGAAATACTTTCAGGGCAATGTTACGCACGGCGCGTTGCGTGACTTTTGCAAAGAAAAATTCGCGCAGCTCGGTAAACAGGGTCGTGGATAGTCTTAGCAGGCCATAGGCGATCAATACGCCCACAGGCAGAGCCAGCAGAGTCGCTGGCTGGGACGGCGTGATGGTCAGACTGTCAATGAGTTCTTTTAAGACGATGGGTACGCCGACATTGGCCACCTTGGCGCCGACTAAGCACACGAGTGCGAGTAGCACCCGCCACTTGTAGGCCCACAAATAAGGGATCAGGGTTTTTAGCGTGCCCCAGTCGTTGCGCGTGCTTTGGTTGGCCGGCGCGGAATGGTCGGAGGCATGATGGCGCATAGGGAAATGACACTATTCAGAAGAAACGGCCAGGCCGGTTGGTTTATGCTGCGGGTTTGACGAATGACGACATTGTAGCGGTTGTCGCCGCTGCGAACAGGGAGCAGATATGACGACTTCAGAACATTGCAGCTTGCCAGACAGTACGCCTACCTTGCGCGTGATGCCAATGCCG
>Ga0105050_10008401_pt1 | contig 11933 bp, 14 predicted proteins | sample FRY01_FD_78088 | JGI IMG/M metagenome (GOLD analysis project Ga0105050, IMG submission 78088) | Freshwater microbial communities from Lake Fryxell liftoff mats and glacier meltwater in Antarctica - FRY-01 | ecosystem: Environmental > Aquatic > Freshwater > Ice > Glacier meltwater ... | reverse complement strand
CCGAGAGCCCCGGCCTTGGATTGACCGAATAGCCGTGGCGGTCCTCAAACGGCAGCCGACCCTCGTCGAAGTAGCGCGAGGGATCCTCGATCACAAAGCGCGGAGAACCTGCGCTGTTGATCGGTTGTCCCGCGCCCTCCCTACGTGCCCCCAAACCCGCGTTCTCATCCTGATTGACGCTGGATTCTCATCTTGATTGTCGCGCTGCAAACGCGCCGGGCTGCAGGACCAGCGCGCGGTTTTCGCAATGATCGGGATCAAGATATTGTGCCCAAGGACCAAGCATGGTTCTGGCACAGGTGAAGATATGCGCCTTCAGGACCTGGCCCGCTGCGCTACCCGAGAACACCGCAGGGCGACCGGGGCTGCCGTCATGCGGCGCAAGCCAGGCCATCTCCTTGTCCAGCCAGATCAGCAGCGAGCCGCGCTTCCTCAGCGCGGCGTTGTAGCTGGGCCAGTTCGTCGTGCGATAGCGGGCGGGTGAGGGCTTCGTCATGACGCCCTTCTAACCGCATGGATTCACGTTGTGAATCCTCCACGATCAGAGTTGTGCAACAACGCCCATGCAGACAGGGAATCACAGATTAAGCAATGTGGGAATCCTGAATCGGATAGGTCGCAACACGCTCTAGCGTCCGTTTCTTACCGGTTGCGCCGCATCGTCGTTTCCGAAAACGCGCCGCCTGCTCAAAATCATCAATATTGAGGTAATCTTGCATATGGGCACCCCCTTACCTCAGGGTCGGATCAAGTCGAAGAATTCGGTGAACATGTCACGCCCCACAACCGGGGCCGAGCCTGCCGCCAGCGCCACTGCGAGGCCGATGGCCGAGGAGGTCGGATTGTGCAAATCTGCGCCTTCGCCGGCGTTCAGGTTCATCACGAGCGTGGGCGACAGGAACAGGCCGATGCGGATCACCTCTTCCCAATCTTCGGGAAGCACCGCCTGCCCGCCAAGTGGGCCAGCCATGGCTGCCAGAAATGCTCGGCTTTGGTGCGCAGTAGTGCCTTGCGCACGGCCGAGGGCGCCCAGTCGGTATCGATCCGCAGGAGGCCGCCCTCCAACTGGACCTGAGCACAAAACCGATCTGCGGCGATTTCGGGGTTATAGAGCCAGTAAGGATGAGCGAAGATGTTGTGAAAGGTGGATTTCACCTCGGCGACCAGTGAAGGCACCTTGTCGCCGGCGAAGGCCGGATCGAAGAAGGCCAAGTGGTCGGCCAGCACACCGCGCAAGTACCAGACATTCGCGTTATGGGCGTCACCATGGCCTATGATGCCGCCCGCATCGGCAAGTCGTTCGGGCGCGTAGCGCACATAGGCCAGATCGAACATCGCGCCAAGACTATTGCGGTGCTCGACCCCGTTCACGACTGGGCGAGCGTCACGGATCTGTTCCCACCCCAGCCATACTTCACCCGGAAAGCGAAACCGCTTGCCGACATAAAACCGCGCCAGTCGCCCGCCCGGATAGTGCCCGTCAGGCTGGTCAACCAGCCGCGCGTGAAACAGCCGGTGGATCGGCTCATCGGCAGATTGCGCGGGGGTGATCGGTTGCAGGCTCGACTTGGCGCAGGACAGGATGTGGTCGTTCAAGCCGGCCTCGGCCGCCACCGCGCGCGCGATGGCATCGTCATCATCCGACCCTTCGATGTCCAGGAGCACATCGGAAAAACGCGGGTCCGAGCGCCGCTTGTAGACCAGCAACTGCTCGCCCGGCAGGGTCGAGATATGCACCGGCTGATCCACCGGCAGCCCGGCCCGCGCCAGGATATCAGCGCGGTAGTATTCGCCGCGCATCTGCTCTTCGCCCTCTTCCTGATGGAACTTGAAAAAATAGTCTTTCCCTGCGGAAGCGAAGAACCCGTTCAGCGAATTCAGCGAGTAATGATCAAGGTTGATCGCCAGTTCGGTCACGGGAATGTGGAACAGCCCGGCGATGAAGGTTTCCAGCATGCCTTCGGCCTTGGCCCGATCATGGCGCGCAATTGCGCGGATTTCGGCAGTGCGCGAAAGTTGGGCGGTCATTTCAGTCTTCCCTGCTGAGGATGATTGTTTTCAGCCCATCGACCTGTCCGGCCAGATGGCGGGCATAGGCATCGGGCACCGCTTCCAGCGGAATTTCTTCTGCGATGAAGGGGTCGAGATGGGGGCTGAGATCGGGCAACATGGCATTCACCTCGACCAGTTCGGGGCCAAAGGCGTGGCACCCGACCAGCGTGATTTCACGCTCGACGAGCATGACAGGATCAATGACCGGGCCAAGGCGCCCGATGCCGACAAGAGCAAGCGTCCCGCAACTGCCGACCGTCTGGATCAGTGCGGCGATCACCTGATCATGGCCGGTGGTGTCGATGGCGAAGCGGAAGCCCTCTTGCGCCAAGGACGCAAGCGTGGCGACCCGCCCCCCCACGGCCCTCGCGACCAGCGCCGCGCGGCGGTCGTTGCGGTCAACAACTGAAACGCTGTGTCCTTCGCGGGTGGCCAGCAGAGCCACCAGCCCGCCAATCGGCCCGCAGCCCGTGATGACCACCCGACTGGACGCGGGCGAGGCAAGGCGGCGCAGGGCATGCAGCGCCACGGCCAGAGGCTCTGCCATGGCCAGATGCCGGTCGGGCACACCATCCGCCGCCTTCATGACGTTGCGGCCAGGAAGCGTGACTTCCTCGGCAAAGCCACCGTCGATTACTTCACCCAAAAAACCAAGTTTTTCGCAGACTTGACCACGTCCGTTGCGACAGGCCGGGCAGATGCCGCAAATGCAACGGCTGTCCACCACGACCCGGTCCCCGATGCGGACATGGCTAACCCCATGCCCCATGGCCGTGACGGTGCCCGTGAATTCATGCCCTGCGACCGAGGGGGCCCGGCTGATCCAGGCACCCGTTCTGTAATTGTGCAGATCTGATCCGCAAATCCCGGCCGCTGAGACTGCAAGCGTGACCTCCCCCGCCGCAGGGGGCTGTGGCGGATCTATTGTTTCGACCCGCAAATCGCCCTTGGCATGAAGACGTACGGCCAGCATCTCATTCACACTTTCAGGTAGCGGACGCGCAGATCGCTGACCGCATTGGCATGGGAGGAGAAGCCCTCGTACTCCGCCAGCACCTTGGCCGCAGCCGCCATCTGCGGATAGCCCTTGGCAGTGACATAACCGATGGAACTGCGGCGGATGAAATCGGTCACCGAAAGCGGCCCATAGGTATTGGCACCCTTCGAGGTCGGCAGCACGGCATTCAGGCCAAGAGCGAAATTGCCGATCGACACTGGCGTATGCGTGCCCAGCAGGATTTCTGCGGCCTCGGTGATCTCGCCCAAGTATTCGAAAGGCTTGGTCGAAAGGATCTCTAGGTGCTCGGGTGCATATTCGTTAACAAACGCGCAGGCATCGGCCATCGACTCGGCCAACACGATGCCACCAAATTTGCCAGTCAGAACGGCACGCGAGAATTCGGCGCGCTTCTCATCCATTTTGCCCCAGAGCTCGGGCAGTGCGGCCAACGCCTCTTCGATAACCTGCTCGCTGTCAGTAACAAGCCACGCAGAGCTGTCGGGCCCATGTTCGGCCTCGATCAGCAGATCCAGAGCGGCAAGACCTCCGTGGACGGTGCTGTCGGCCAGCACCACGCATTCCGATGGACCTGCCGGCAGGCCCGGGTCGATTACCCCGGCCAGCAGGCGCTTGGCTGCCACTACCCAGGGGCTGCCGGGGCCGACGATCTTTTGCGCTTTTCGCACGGTTTCGGTCCCAAAGGCTGCGGCGGCGACTGCCTGCGCACCGCCTACCTTGTAGACAGTCTCGAGCCCGGCAAGGCGCGCCGCAACCAGAGTGGCCGCATCCACTTTGCCATCCGGCCCCGGCGGGGTCATGATGTAAAGGTTCGGAACACCTGCGACCACGCCCGGCACCGAAGTCATCATCGTGACAGAGGGGAACGATCCCTTGCCGCGCGGCACATAAAGTGCGACCGAGTTGATGGGGATATAACGGTCGCCAGCGAAGGCACCGGGGCGGATTTCCTTGAGCCACATCGGCTGGGGCCGTTGTTCTTCGTGGAAGCTGCGGATGTTTTCAATGCCGAAGCGGATCGCATAAATCACTTTTTGATCGACCAAGCCGAAAGCTTCGTCGAACTCGGCCTCGGAAGCTTTGAGAGTCTCGCGGGTCAGGGGAGCGGCCTTGTCCAGATCGCGGCCAAACCGCACAAGCGCCTCATCACCCTCGCTGCGCACCGCTTCGATTATGGGCTGAACCTTCTCGAGGAAGAAGGTCAGATCCCCCTCCGAACGCTTGACCAAAGCAGCGCGCTCCTGGGCCGAAAGGCCCTTCAGCCTTTTCACGTTGACTTCAGTCATCATGGTTCCTTTCAGAGAGATCGGACCTTGGCCGGAGCCAGGGTCATCATTTGGATTTGAGGAAGATTTCCAACCCGACGAGGCGGTCCAGCAGCCACACAGCCGCAAGCGCGATCACTACGAAGACCGAAGAAACCGCTGCCAGATCCGGTGTGATGATCGAGCGGACGTTGTTGTAAATCTGCACAGGCAGCGTCACGGTCCGGGCGTCGGTCAAAAGCAGGCTGACGAGGAATTCGGTCATGGCCAGCACGAACATCAAGAGGCCGCCCGTGATGACACCCGGCATCACGCCGGGCAGGGTGACGTGCAGAAAGGTCTCGATCCTCCCCGCCCCGCAATTGGCCGCAGCCAGTTCCAGATCTTGGTCGAGAACCGCAGCAGAGGACGAGACTGACCAGATGATGAAAGGCAGGTTGATGACCGCGACAGCTGTGCCCACAGGCCACAAGTTGCCAAGGATACCCCAACTGCCGAACAAGAGCATCATCCCGATACCCGAGCCGATCAGCGGGATAGTGAAGGGCAAAAGCAGGTAGATCTGCAGGGCGCTGGCGAAGCGCAGGCGGTAACGCGTCAGCGCGATCCCCGCCAGCGTGCCGACCGGCAGCGAGACTGCAAGGCAGATGATCGATACGATGAGAGAGCGCACAAATGCATGCCGCAGATCGCGTGCAAGGGCGATCTTCTCATACCACTTCAGCGAAAACCCGTCGGGAGGAAAAGAGATGATGTTCCCGGCGGTGAAGGAGGCCCCCACGACGATGATGGTCGGCAATGACAGGATCAGGACCGAGAACCAGACTAGGGACCAGAAAATGCGTTTTTGCGAAGGGCTGATCATTTCTTGATTCCCATACTCAGCGTGCCCACGCCGAACACAGCAACCACGATACCCACAAACGCCGACCCGACAGCCACCAGAACCAAAGACAGCGCAGCACCAAGACCTTGATCCGCTGTACGGAAGAACTGATCATAGATGGCATTGGCGATGAAATCTTGCGACCCGCCGCCAAGCATCACTGGAATGGCGAAATCGGTCAGTGTCAAGGTGCCAACCACGAGCCCGGCACCGACGAAGCCGGGTTTTGCCATTGGCAGCGTAATGTACCAAAGTGAACGGAGCCAGTTCGCGCCAAGAGAACTCGCGGCGATTTCGATTTCTCGTGGGATCGCAGTCAAAGCCGGTGCCAGCATCAAGACGGCAAAGGGGAGCATGTACTGGACCTCGCCGAACACCACGGCGGGAAAACTGAATAGAAGTCGGATCGGTTCAATTCCCACAAGACCAAGGCCCTGGTTTACCATACCATTGGTGCCGAGGATGATCAGCAAGCCATAGGCTCGAACCACCTGCCCGATGAAAAATGGCAGGAAAAGTGTAACCAGCAGAACCTTTCTGACCGGCGCGTTTTCAGTCCGCACAAGGATGTAGGCGAATGGGAATGCAAGGAGTAACGTGAAGACCACAGTCAATGCGGCCCCCAAAACCGAGCGCAAGAGGACCCAGCTGTAGGTCGCGCTGTCCAGGATCGTCCTGTAGTTCTGAAGAGTGAAGTCCTCGGAAGGCCGGAACGTGGATCTGTCCAGCGTGTGAAGGGAACTTTCCGCGATTTGGAACAACCCGATCACCAGCAGACCGACCAGAAGAAGCGCCGGAAGCATCATCAGCCATCCGGTAAATCTGGCAAGTCGGCGGGGCCATAGGCGGTCGAGAATTGCCTCCAGGAAATCCATCGTGCGCCAGCGCAGGAGATACCGGAATCCGTGTTCTTTATCTTGTTCGAACGGCATAACGCGTTATCCAAACTACCGGGGCGTCCCTGACCACCTTGTGCGGTCAGGGAAAACGTTTTGAAGTAGCTCGCTGCCTCACGCGAGGCAGCGGGTGCAAATCAGCCCTGCATGATTTCCTTGAATTTGGCGAACCAGTCGCTTTGGTTCTCGACCTGCACCTTGGTCGAAACACGGATCAGGCGCTTGAAGTCCTCTTCCGTCGTCGGATAGGAGGGGTCTCCCGCAAGGCCCTCGGGCGGGGTCAGGCCGGGGACGACGCCCGGAAGCCCAAGGCCGTCCAGCCAGACCTGTTGCGCTTCCTTGGAGATAGCGAAGTTAATGTACTGCTTGGCCCAGTAGAGCTCGTTTTCGGGCAGGCCCTTCGGGATCCACAGCCCGTCGGTGTCGAACTTGCAGCCCTCTTCCGGGATAGTCCACGCAAGGTTAATGCCATTGCGCTTCGCCGCCAGAGCATTGGTGGAAATCGTGCAGGCAGCGTCGATTTCGCCATTCTGGAACCAGGTGGTGAAATCAGGGTCCTCGCCCAGAAGCGGGGCCTGCTCCTTCAACTTGGCGATGAAATCCCAAGCCGGCTGCATGTTGTCGGGGATGTCCTCCAGACTGCCGCCACCGGCGATCAGCGCCGGAAAATGAAGGCCGATGCCGTCGTTGTAGAAGGCAAGCCGCCCCTTCAGACGCGGATCGAGCAGATCTTTCCACGATTTCGGCGCGCCGTCGGGGAATGCCTCGGGACGATATGCCAGCACATAGACATACCCATAGGTGTTGATGATTGGATAGCCTTCAAGGCCGACCGGCTTGGCCAGATCGGTAGTACCCGCTAGGTTCGGCAGGTCCGACAGGTCTACGGTCACCCCGCGCAGCGCCGATTTGGTCGCGTTGGTGGTGATGTCCCAGTTGATGTGAATCGGCGGCACCCGGCCTTGATCCACCGCCGCCCAGATCTTGGGCTGGATCTCGTTGTCCTCGGTCAGGTCATGACGAACCGCGATCCCGGTCATTGCGGTGAACGGATCGGACACGCCGCGCTTCAGCGCCTCGACCCACTCCCCGCCCCAGGCGCGAACGATGATCTCGGTCGGTTTTTCCGGCTCGTGCTCGTTTGCAAAGACACGCGTTCCCGCGAACGTCGACAGCAGCGTGCCACCGCTGCTGGCCAGACCGGCCCGCAAGACACCCCGACGGGTAAAGTTGTATTTCATTGGTCGTACCTCCTGTTGGTTTGCTTCGCCGTGTATCGCCCTCATCACAGGGCCGATCTGAAAACCTTCATGTCATGTCGACGCCACCCGATGCTCACTTTGGTGCCGATCTCGTAGAGGTCGAGGGCCGCCGGGTCGTGGTGATAGATCTGGAAGTCGCTGCTGGGACCAAGCGCGACATTGACCAGATAGAGAAGACGGTCTCCTTCAAAGATGACGTCGCGAACCTCACCCCGCAGACAGGTTTCGCAATCGCCCAGCCGTGCCGCATCAGCCGAAATACGGATTTGCTCGGCTCGGATGACGCCACGTGCCGGGGCCGCCTCGGAAATCTTGCCGACATGGACGCCGCTCAAGACCTGCCCACCGATGTTGAGGCCATCAGCGACGGCAATGCCGTCGACGAAGCTCGAAACGCCAAGGAAACTGGCCACAAAGGTGTTGGCCGGGTCGCGATATATAGTCACGGGTTTTGCGTGCTGCTGGATCATGCCACCGTCCATTACAATGATGTCGTCCGAGACGACCAGCGCCTCGCGCTGGTCATGCGTCACGTTGATCGTGGTCACGCCCAATTCATGCTGGATGCGGCGGAACTCCAGCTGCATTTCCTCGCGCAGTTTACGGTCCAGAGCGGCGAGGGGTTCGTCGAGGAGCAGAATCTCGGGCTCGAAAACCAGCGCCCGGGCGATTGCAACACGTTGTTGCTGGCCGCCCGACAATTCGTTTATACGCCGGTCTCCATAACCGCCAAGCTTGACGAGGTCCAGGAACTGGTTGACCCGCTCCGGGATCGTCGCGGGATTGAAGCGGCGCATCTTGAGCGGAAACCCAACATTCTCAGCCGCAGTCATATGGGGGAAAAGCGCAAGCTTCTGGAACACCATGCCAACAGAGCGGCGATGCGGCGGAACGGCGTCGACCGGCTTGCCGCCAATCGTAATTTCACCCTCGCTAGGCTTTAGAAAACCGGCGATCATCCGCAGAAGAGTCGTCTTTCCGGATCCGGACGGACCGAGGATCGTCAAGAACTTGCCGTGTTCGACATCGAACGAAGCCCGATCTACTGCAAGGACGCCTGTCCCGAAATCCATCGTAACATCCTTCGCCCTCACTGCGAATCTGGCGTCGGCTCGGTAGCCGCTGTCTGGGACCCCTGAGCGGCCCGTCTCCATGTGTCATTCCTCTTGCCGACCCCGTCCGCCTTAGCGAAATTTATACTGTGGCCGCAGCATTTGTATATACTTATTTTCGACGATCACTCGAATTCATCGGGTGAGGTGCTTGGTGCTAGATTGAGGCGAGATAGCCGCCGTCAACGACCAGGCAGTGTCCCGTGACATACTTCGATGCTGGCGCGGCGAGGAAGATTGCGGCGCCCACCAGATCGTCGAGCGTTCCAAGACGCCGCAATGGCATCTGCTCTGTCATTCTGTCGACCCAAGCCTGATTCTCATAAAAGGCGTCGGTCATGGCTGTGCGGAAGTAGCCGGGTGCGATGGCATTTACGCGAATCCCACTGGTGCCCCATTCCGCAGCAAGCGCGCGAGTCATGCCAAGGATGCCGGATTTTGAAGCGCCATACGGCGTTGCGGTCGGCACGCCCACAAATGAGGTGAGGGATGCGAGATTTACGATCGCCCCCTGCGCTTCCTCAGCCATTCCCTTTGCCACTGTCTGGGCCACGAAGAAGGAGCCTTTGAGATTGGTGTCCACAATCTTGGACCAGAGAGCTTCGCTGACATCCAGCGACGGGCAAACATCCTCAACGCCCGCGTTGTTCACCAGAACGTCCAGTTTTCCAAGGTTGCCCAGGCTTTTCCGAATGTCGCCGACATCGGACTGATTGCAGGCAACGCATTCGGCATTTTGACCGGCTTCACGTATGCGGTCGGCAGTTTCACTGAGTGAAGCCACCTTTCGGGCTGCGATCACCAGATCGGCACCTGCACGGGCGAAACCGATCGCCAAAGTCTGACCGATGCCGCGGCTCGCGCCAGTGACCAGCACGCGCCTGCCCTCGAATGAGAACTGGCTCTTCAACCAGTCCAGGCTGTGATCTGTCATGTTGTCGCCCTCCCCCAGAAGACTCTTGACATGTATATACATATTTATGCCACTGTGCCGAAGTTACGTCAATCGGAGATTCTCATGACTCGGCACTCGTCTCTGCTGCGGCCAGAACTGGACCCCTTGAAGACATACAACGCAGGATTGACGCTGGAAGATGCTGCCAGCCGCTGCGGTGCCAAGCCAGTCGCGAAGCTCGCATCCAACGAAAACCCCTACCCCCAGGCCCCTGAGGTTGCAGCAGCCATTCAAAGAGCCATTGAAACCGTTCACCTATATCCGGATCCGCACGGCAGGCGGCTTTCGGCGCGTATTGCCAGCGTCACGGGCGCTCAAGCCGATAGAATCGTTCTTGGCAATGGTTCGGAAGATCTGCTGAATGTTCTGGCGCGCTGCCTGCTGCGCCCGAATGACGAAGCGGTGACCTTGTATCCTTCGTTCCCGCTGCACGAAGATTATGCACAAATGATGGGCGCGCAAGTCACGCGCGTTGGTTTGACGGCGTACCAACAGATCGACATCGCGGCTCTGGTCGAAGCGGTGGCACGGCCCGTCCGCCTGACCCTTTTCGCCAATCCGATGAACCCTACCGGACTTTGGCTGTCGGGCGACCAACTCGACCGGGTGCTGGCAGCACAGCACCCCGACAGCGTGCTTTGCATCGACGAGGCTTACCTCGAATATGCCGAAGGCGATGACTACCTTCCCTTAACGGAGAGGCTTCGGACTCATTCGAAGCCCTTGCTGACCCTGCGCACCTTCTCCAAAGCCTATGGGCTGGCGTCGTTGCGCATCGGATACGGCATTTCGAACAATGCCGAACTGATCCGCGGCATGAACCTTGTTCGCACGCCCTTCAACGTCAATGCGGTCGCGCAGGCCGCTGCTCTGGCTGCTTTGGAGCACCCACAAGCCATGCTCTCATCCATCAAGACTGTCAGGGCAGAGCGCGCGCGGATGATGGCGAAGTTTCAGGGCATGGGCCTTGAAGTGATGCCGTCGAAAGGGAATTTCCTTTTCGTGAATGGCAGGCGCTCTGCGGTCGAACTCGCGGATCGGCTGATAACTGAAGGTGTCCTTATCAAGCCTTGGAAGCAGGCTGGCTACGAGACCTGGTTCCGTGTGTCGGTCGGCCTGAAGCACGAAAACGACCAGTTCCTGAGCGCCCTCGCCCAAGTGATCTGACATCGATTATCCGTCAGGCTAAGGCATGACGCATGACCGCAGAGTTGCGCGGGACAACCCGGTCGCGGTCCTTGGGGCGATCGTCGTGCACCAGATGCTGGCCATGCGGCGCCATGAAGTTCCGCCGGGCACAATCGCATCGGGAAGGCCGAATAACGCTGTTTGGGTACCAGATAAGTATATACAAAAAATTTCAGTCCTAACTCAGCCAAAGCCTTCAGCGACAGACTTGGGCCTTGACCATGCGAGCAAGTGCAAGATGAGAAGATGAGAAGATGAGAAGATGAACAAGAGCAAGGCGAACGAGAGCCGTCATGCACGGATCACTGCCACTTTGCGGCAATCGATCGTCGAGGGGCAGTTGGTGCCGGGACACCAACTGCCAAAGGAAACGGAGATGGCGGGCCTGTATGGTGTCTCGCGCATGACGATGAACAAGGTGCTGACCCAGCTGACCAGGGAAGGATATCTGGTACGGCGCAAGCGAAGCGGCACCTTTGTGGCCCAGCCACGTGGTCAGTCAGCGGTGATGGAAATCAATGATATCGAACAGCAAGTCGCGGAGCTCGGCCTGCCCTATGTGTGGAGGCTCAATTCCATCGAAGTGCGCGCACTCACCGCATCGGAGCAATCGCTCCTTGAAATGTCGAACGAATTGGGAGGGCAGACCCTCGTAATCGAAGGGCAGCATCTTGCCCGGGGAGAGCCCTTCTGTCTGGAACTCAGGGCGATCAATCTGGATGCGGTCCCTGACGCTGCGGAGCAGGATTTCCGGCGTTCAATCCCCGGGCAATGGCTCTTACGATCCATGCCGTTCAGCGCAGCGAGCCATCGCGTAAGGGCAATCAACGCAGCGGGCCGGGATGCAAGGCTTCTGGATGTGGCCGTCAGCACTGCCTGCCTTGAGATCCTGCGCAAGACGCGGATAGAGCGAAGTTGGGTGACCCATGTGCGCCTGCTTTATCCAGGAGAATTGCATCAGTTGGTGGCCGATTTCGCGCCGCGTGTCGAAGCGGGGGCGCCGGCTACTGAGTAAGTTCGAACACTTCGATCAGCAGGTGGCTCTGTTGCACAAATCGGGAGGGATTCCCTACGTGACTCCAAAGTGTTAGTTGTTTCGCATGAGCAAACCCACACCCCCGACCTACCGCACAACGAACTGGCGCGCCTACAACGCCGCCCTGAAGCAGCGTGGATCGTAAGCCTACGCCGAGGGCCGTCTTTCTGAGGTGACGATATTGGCTTAGGTCCGGCGCTATGACCGACCATAGATACAGACCCGAAATAGAGATCCTTTCTGTCACCGACACCGGCCGCCGT
>Ga0105050_10008397_pt1 | contig 11936 bp, 11 predicted proteins | sample FRY01_FD_78088 | JGI IMG/M metagenome (GOLD analysis project Ga0105050, IMG submission 78088) | Freshwater microbial communities from Lake Fryxell liftoff mats and glacier meltwater in Antarctica - FRY-01 | ecosystem: Environmental > Aquatic > Freshwater > Ice > Glacier meltwater ... | reverse complement strand
CATACTCAGTTACATGACTCCCGTCAGGTAGATAACAAGTGTCATTTAATTCAATAGAACTTAAATTGATTATTTTGATCTTTGTGTTAGTTATTTGCTCTTTGAATTTTTTAATGAATTTAATAGGGATGTTTCTTTTATAATCTGGATGTAATGGGGGACTAATAAATGTTAATTCAACTTTCCTTTTATAACATAATTCTATTATTTTTTTTAAGTAATAAATATTGTTTTTAGAAAACCCTCTGATTTTACCGTTGTCATAAAATTGTGCTATTAATCTATTTTTAGTAGATTCTTTTGTGTAAGATGTTTTTTTTAATCCATTTTTATAAAATCCAATAAATGAAAGTTGATTTTGATTAATGTATGAGTTTCGAATGTCATTTGTCAAAATTGTTTTAAGACCACCAGAAAGATTATTCAAATTATTCTGAAAAATTATTCCTTGTTCTTTTAATGGTAGTAAAAAAAAATATCTCCCGAAAAAATCCTTAGAATTCTTTCCGTAAATGTATTCATCGTAATAATTAGAGAAATAAAAATACCCGCAACCTAAATACAAATTCCTGATTTTGGAATTGTTTTTTAAAATACCTGTAAGTTTGTAATATGAAAATTGATAGGATTCAGCATCCAGTGATAAATTTATAGAATTGGAAAAGGATTTGTCATTGATTGACATTTGAATTTGTGAACCTCCTAAAATAAGAGTTGTAATTTCTGGTTTTGTCCTGTAGTTATTTAGCGCTTTGTTATTTGTTGTTTTAAGTAAAATAAATGTTAAACTGAACAATATTACCAATGGTATTATCAAGTAATTTAAAATAGTTTTTATAAATAGCTTCATTTAAATAAAGATTAAAACTGTAGATATATGAATTTTTGTTCTGAACCTGAAAAATAAATGACACTTATGATAAGACAGTAATAAAAGATTGTTTTTTTTGTTTTGCTCCAATGTAAACTTATTTTTTCTAGTGCAAAAATCTGATTTCGCTCTTTCCATTCTATTGCTAGCATAATGAAAACATATGAAATTATAATCAATGTATTTATAGCGCCTAAAGGCATACTTGGAAATGAAATAAGAGAAGTTGATAACAGAGCCTTATATAAGTTAAACGCTTGATCAATTGTGTTTGCTCTGAATATTACAAATGTAAACATCACAATAGTAAATGTTTTTAATATGTCAAAAATTTCTTTTCGTGAAGGAGAAGTGTTAAGTGTTGCGTTTTTTTTCTTTTTATTCATCGTTCCTTTGATTATCAGAGGTATGAAGTAACAACCGTGTAAAAACCCGAAAAGGACATAGGTCCAGTTTGCTCCATGCCAAATACCACAAATTGTAAAATTAATAACGATTGCTAAAATTAAGCCAAGGTTACCGTAATCACGAAAACGTGTATTTAAGGGTGTGAAAACATATTCTGTTAGCCAAGATGTTAATGATATGTGCCATCTTCTCCAAAAATCTGCAATGTTTTGAGCGAAAAATGGATAATGGAAATTCTGAGTAATATTGTATCCGATTAAACGTGAAATTCCTATTGCCATATCTGAATAGCCTGAAAAATCAGCATAAATCTGAATTGAGTACAAAAAAGTGACTAATAAAATTGAACTAGCAGGATATACTTGGAAGTTATCAAAGACTTGATCAGTAACAACTGCGCAACTGTCTGCGATAACAACTTTCTTAAATAAACCCCACAATATCTGACGTAAACCAATCATTGCACTTTTATACTCGAATTTTTTTTTAGTTTCTAATTGGTGAATAAACACTTTTGCTTTATCGATTGGTCCAGATAAGATACATGGAAAAAAAGATACATAATTGAAAAATACTATCCAATCTTTTGTTGCTTTCACTTTTCCTTTATCTACATCCAGTAAATAACTGATAGTTCTGAAGGTGAAAAAACTGATTCCGACAGGAACTATGATTGAAAGTGAATGCAAGTTCCAAGTTATATTAACTGCCTTGAATACCTCGTTGAAGGATTTAATAAAGAAATTATAGTATTTAAAATAAACGAGTCCTCCAATACCTTGTAATAATCCGATAATTACTAATATTCTTCGGTGAAAAGTATTAATTGTTTTTTCAATTAATATCGCCAAAACGAAATTTAATATAGACACCCCAATTAATAAGGATAGAAATCGCCAATCAGTTAAATAGTAAAACAGATAGCTTGTAACTAATAAAAGTATATTTTGCTGTTTGTTAGTTTTATTTAATACGAACCAATATAGAACAAAAAATACGGTAAAGAATAATAAAAATGAAATAGAATTTAACAGCATTTACAGATTTTATTTAATGTTTACACCAGCATTTATAACAAGATCAATTCCGTTTAAGTGGGTAGTTGAATGAGTTAAAAAGAATACACTTTCAGCTACATCTTCAACGCTTAATAATTTTTTTAAAGGATGTGTTTCTTTCATTTGGTCAATTAATCTTTCATCCACATCTTTTGTGAAATTTGTCTGCATAAATGAAGGTGAAATAGCATTGGATGAAATGTTGAATTTCACATTTTCACTAGCCCATGAATTAACCAATGATTTTAAATACGCTTTATTAGCGACGTAAACAGAAGAGCCAATCGGAGGAGTATTCAATAGAAAAGAAGTTAAAATGGTTATTATTTTACCTTTCTTTTTCTTTCGGAATCCCGAAATAGCTGCTTGAGTTATTGCGATTGTAGGAATAATGTTATTAGAAAATTCTACTAAAAAGTCGTCGGGTAGAATTTTATGAAAGTAAGTTTTAATGGGTTCTCCTGAATAAGCATTATTAATTAAAATGTCTAGATCAAATTCTCCCATTTTTTCTGTTAAAGCAGTAACTTCCTCCAGTTTTTTAAAATTACATTGAATTGCTTTTGTATTTGTACAATCCGCTTCAATTTTTCGAGCATTAGTGATTGATTTACTAAATGTGAAATAAACAGTATCTTCAGTCTCTTTAGCCAATCTTCTTGTTATAGCTTCTCCTAAACCAGATGCTCCACCTGTGATTAATATATTCATTTTAATAAACCGATTTGAACTTTACCCTTTGCGACAACTTTTAAAGCTTCATTTTTGAAATTATATCTAAATTCAACAACATTTACTGATTCATAAATCCCAGCTATTTCTGCTGAAAATTGTAAAATAGTACCTTTGTATACTGGATTCTTAAACTGAATTTCTTGCGAATGAATCAGTACATCTTTTATAGGAAGACATTCTCCAATGAAATAAGATATAAAAGCATTCAATATATTCCCATGCATTACAACATCCTCAAATCCTTTTTCTTGAGCATATCCTCTATCAGTATGTAAAGGGTTTTTATCATTTGACAGTCGAATAAAATCACTATATATTTCAGTTGAAACTGTAAACGTTTGTTCAAATAAATCACCTTCTTTAAAAATCATATTCCCTTTTCTTGAATACAAGTTAACATTTCACATACATCCGACCAGCTTTGAATTTCTTTAGAAGTAAAACGAATATTCAGTTGTTTTTCAATCGCAACAACTAATTGAATATGAGTCAATGAATCCCATTCTTCAATGTCATTAGCAGTTGTTGCTTCATTGATTACAATGTCTTCGTTGTCAAGTGTGTCGATAAAAATGGCATTGATCTTACTTAAAATTTCACTTCTTTCCATGTTATTTTTTATTAATTTCTGTATTTCTTACGATATAACTTTCTATATCAGTCTTCCAATGATTACCATTAGAGATAAAGCCTAAATTTTTATAGTGATCTTTCACCATTTCGTTTTTTGAGGTTGATATATACTCACCAATTAGTGATTTAAACCCATTTTCTTTTCCAAAAGTAATAAGAGTATTTAACACAAAATTTTCCATCCCTCTTTTTAAAACTCTGCAACTCATGAACCAAGTATCAATAAATAATTCCTGTTCTGATTTTTGTTGCAATATTACAACACAAATTAATCCATTATCACCAAATTTATCTTCAAGAGTGAATACAAAAGTAAACTGATTTTTCGATAAACCAATTGCTTCAATGTCAATTTCATTGTATCGTATAGTACGAAGGTTGAATTGGTTTGACCTTTGAGAAAGCTGGGCTACTCTAGGAGTGTTAAATTTATTAAAATTCTCTATATGTGATAGCATATTAAGACTCTTCAAAAACTCTTCTTCATTGGTGAATTTTTCCTGAACGATTTTTCGTTCTGCTTCAATTTGATACAATTTGGTTCGTTCTGTATCTTCTTTCGAAAATGAATTCGTTTCAAATAAATTAAGTGAGTATAGAAATTCCAAGTATTCAGCTGGGTCTTCAGGTAATTCAGGAACACATATTTGAGAGATGTTTTCCCGAACAATATTTCTCTCGAACGGATTGTCATCTAAAAACACCATAGAATCAAACCCAATATTTAAAACACTTTGAATCTGACGGATATTGTCTACCTTATTTTCCCAATTTGCAATAAAAACGGAAATATCATCCAATTGGAGAACCATATCTGGGTGATTTTCGAATGGAACCTTAGCAACCGATTCTGTATTTTTACTACATACAGCTAATATAATCCCTCTGTTTTTTAATTTTTTGATCCAGTACTGAAATTCTGAAAATGCTTTACCGATTCCGAGATTCCCTATTTGAATATTTTCAATGCCATCATCACCGATAATTCCTCCCCAGGTTGTGTTATCAAGATCAAGAATGATGCATTTTTTGAAATTTCCTGAAATTGCGTCAATGATATCTGTTGTTTTGGCTGCTACGTATGGAAGAGCTTCAATACTCAATACCATTTCAGTATTGATGTAAACAGAAGATTGAAAAAAAGTTTTTTTTCCAATTTGATTTTGAATTGATGAAAGGTCACATAAATAAAAATTTGTATTATTTGAAGCAAACTGCATCAGTTCAAAATTTAATTTTCGAAGTTGGTACAGAAAAGATGATTCTGTTTTATTTGCGAAATTTCCAAAAACAGCATCATCAATCTCGCTGTAGTTATAATATATAATTTTTACATTTTGGTTCTCGGAAAGAACATTGTAAAAGGTTGAAATTGATTCTAATTCTTTCGTTGCTAATGAATATTGTGAATCAGCTTTTAGCTTATTGTATTTACCTAATAATTTGTGTGAAGATTGAAATATTATAATATATTCAGATTGAGATTCATGCAAATCAGAATTGGGATCGAAAATTTGTCGCTCAATCTGATTGAAATCCGCTTCGAAAACATCTAAATCAAATCCTTTATCAAATCCTGCACCTCTAATAGCTTGTGTTAAAAATTGTGTAGCAGTATCTCCTAATAAAGCTAATTTGAGTTTTTTTAGATTTGAATAATCTTTTTTTAGATTTTTTTTTAGGACACTAAATTCTTTCATTTTCCGTAAATTATAATGGAATTATCTTTATGTATTATTTTAAAGCATGCTAATGCCTTTCTTTTTTTGTTTTCCCCAGTTCTATAAATTAAGCAATCATATTGAGATAAATTTAATGGTATAGTAGTTTTGTTTTTTGTTTCTGTTTTTTTTTCATTACTCAAATACATGTATTCGATAAAAATTTGCTCAGATAAAACTTCCTCAAAATCAAAATAAAAAGTATGATAATTATGTGAAATTACTTTTTTTGAAATAATCTGTCCTACACTATCGTAAGGATGAGCAAATCTTGGATGAGACTTTTTAAAAATATGAATTTGAACTATAAGTATTGTCAAACCGATGGAATAGTATACAAATTTATGAAATTTAATTTTAGGTGCTATATTATCAATTATTATCGAGACACCTATAGATAATGGAATAATTAAGTAACACCAAGTTCTTGTTCCCGGAATAACGCTATGTATAACCATAAAAAATAAGGGTAGTATAAATGTAAAAGGAATAATTAAAAATGCATTTTTTTTAACCCTATTTTTTTCTTTTAAAGCAATTAAAACTATCACAATTGATAAAATAAGAAATAAATATCCGCTGTTTACACCCAAAAGTTTATCAAACGTAACTTTCCAATGAGATGAAACATAATTTACAACTTCTGATCTGTCTATTTTTTGTGTAAACTTATTATTTGTAATAGCGCCAAGACCATTTTTAAGTATAATTGGAAGATAAAGAAGAGTGGTAAATATGACAATACTTACATTCGACATAAGTAGTTGCTTATTATTTATTTTTTTTCTCCAGTAAAGCCCAATCAAATAAATGAATAAAGAAGCGTAAACATATAGAAAAATTGGAACACTTAAGAATCCTAAGATTGAACAAATAGAAAATAGTACTAAATATTTTAATTCATATTTACAAGATATTTTATAAAGACAAATTGCACAGACTAGTGTGAAAAATATAATTAGCATGTAACCCCTAGCAAACACGCTGTAGAAAGTGAGTACGTAGCTGAATGTCAGTATAATGTGTGGGATTATAGCCGTAGTGTGATTAAATAATTTTTTTAAAAATAGATAGAATAAGACAGAGGTAGAAAGTCCTAATAAAATATTAGGAAGTCTTAAATTAATAATTGAACTAAAAGGAAAATGGTAAAATAAATTTGAAATTAAAGAAAATAACACATGATTATTTGGTTCAGGATATTCAGTTAAACTATTAATAATTCCTTTTGAAGTGAAATTTACAAATGTAAAAGCTTCATCGATATAAATAGGGTAAAATGAAATGTAATATAAGTTTAAAATGAGGTAAATACCTGAAATAATTGCGATGTATAAAAACTCCTCTTTTTTTAATCCTAAGACACGCTTTTCGTTCACCATTTTTTTTCTTTCCAAAAGTAGATATTAAATTCAGAAATAGTGTTATTGTTGTCAATTTTGTTTCTAAAATTAAATGATTAACTTTGTTTATATAAGATGTAGTACTAAGATTTTTTATTTGAATTTAGATGCCTTTTTTTTCAATTATTATCCCGACATACAACCGTGTAGATTTTATAGTTAAAACAATTGAATCTGTTCAGAAGCAATTGTTTTTTGATTGGGAATGCATCGTTATTGATGATGGTTCAATAGATGACACAAGAAATGTTGTAAATGAAATTTCTTCTAAGGATAAACGTGTTAGTTATTTTTATCAATTTAATTCGGAAAGAAGTGTCGCTAGAAATAATGGTATAAAAAAATCTTCTGGTCAATATATTTGCTTTTTAGACAGTGATGACTTTTTTTTGGAAAATCATTTGTCTTTGTTATATCATGAAATTGAAATTAAAAACTATCCAATAGGTATGTTTTTCACCAATTACATTTTAAATAAAAAGAATATACAGGAAAGAGTTTATTTTCCGAAAATGGATAAAAATGTACTGAATTATTTGATTTATAATCCAATCATACCTGCACGTGTATGTATACACAGTGAAATTCTAAAATTTGAATTATTTGATGAAGAAATTGTGATTGTGGAGGATTTGTTGCTTTGGATAAGAATTGCTCTAAAACATCAACTTTATCATATTGAAAAAGAAACAGTGGTTTATAATATTCATGATAATAATTCCATTAATATTAAAAACAATGCAGCTGTAAAAAGATTAAATGGTATTAAAGTTTTTTTTAAAAAATATCCTGATATTAGACCTCAAATTCCTTCAGTTTTGTGGCATTTTATTATTGGAGACACTCACTTTAATATAATGAAGTTCCACCTTCAAAATAAAGATAGAAAAATGGCGATGAAACATTTAATTTTATCTTTGTTGCATCAAAAAATACATGCTCAATTTAAACATAAAATTTATATTTTATTGAATATTTTATTCAATCGCTCAATACCTGAATACACAAGTAAATGATTGATATCAAAGTGGTTTTACAATATGGAACATAATTCAAATAATTTAAACATACTTTATTTAAATTGGAAAAATAAAGAACAAGTTGAAGCAGTTTCTAGATTACACATGAAACTTTTACCTGAAAGTGTACTGTCAAAATTAGGTTTTTTATTTTTGTCAAGATTTTATTATAAGATTTTAGTAAAAGACAAATTTATCGAAGTCTATTTATATAAATTAAAAGGTGAGTATGTTAGTTTTATTTCTTGTTCAAATAAACCTTTTACATTTATGTCTGAAGGAATTAAAAAACATTTTATTCTGATTAGCATCTTATTAGGTGTTTCAATAATTACAAACCCAAGAAGACTAAAAGTTTTATTAAATATGAAATCGGAATTTTCAAAATATTCATCAAAAATAGATTTTTTGCAACGAGAGTATGATGAAAATGTTGGAGGTTTTTTATCTTTTGGAGCGTTAGTAACAAGTGGAGTATTAGAGTATTATCGTGAAAATATTAATTCAATTAAAGATGTTAGTATTCCTGATGTAATGATGTGTCTTGTTTTAAGCCATTTTAAAAGTAATGGTAAAAAGTGTTTTTTTCTTATGGCTATAAAAACTAATTTTATGGCTATAAAACTTTATAAAAAGTATTTAGGTAGCCTCCCTTTTATTGATGATGAAAATGAAAGTGTAGTAATTAAATTTGACATCTAAATTTTAAACTAAAATGAATAATCATATTAACAAATTAGTAGTACATATTGATATTGATTCTCCTATTAAGTTATTCAACTTCTACAAAATTAAAGGGATATTATATAATCAAGAAGAATTAGAGCTTTTTTATAAAACTGCTTTTGAAAGAATGTTTGAGCTTTTTGATAAATTAAATATTAAAGTTACTTTTTTTGTTGTAGGAGATGAATTACAAAGTAGTGAAATAATACAGGGGATTATAAAAAATGCTCATTTATTAGGACATGAAATTGAAAATCACACATATTCTCATCCGTTTGGATTAGCATATTTGAGTGAGGAAAGAATAATCGAAGAAATTGTTATGTGTAATCAGATTATTGAAAAAACAATCGGTGAGTCTCCTATTGGGTTTAGATCACCTGGTTATAGTATGAATTTAAAAGTAATTAATGTCCTGGAAAAATTGAATTTTAAATACGATACTTCAGGTTTCTGGTCAATAATGAATCCATTATTGAAGTTTTCTCAAAATATATTATTTAAAAACGGTGTGAATAATGGTGACTTTGGTGGTGTTAGCAGAAAGTTATTACAAAAACCGTATGTACCTCATTCTGATAATTGGCTAATTTCCAGTAATATTAAAAGAGATTTTTTAGAAATTCCTTTACCGAGAACAAATCTTTTTGGTATGCCTTTTTATAATAATTTTAATCTTTGGGCTCCTGTATTTTATTCGAATTTAATGTGTAAAACGATAAATAAAGATCATATTATTTATCTTTGTCACATTATTGAATTTATGGATATGACAGATTTGATACCAAAAGAACTTATTTTACATCCTAATATTAAAACTTCTGCAATTAAAAAAATTAATAAAACCGAAAAGTTCATCTCTAATCTATCTAAAAGATATGAGCCAATCAAAACTAGAGACCTGATAAGTGTTTGCGCTAGAGGTAGTTTAAAATGAAAATAATTCATGTAATTCCTACTTTGGCTAATGCTGGTGCTGAAGTATTAGTTGGAAACATAGCTTTAGAACAAGTGAGAGTGGGTAACGATGTTATTATTGTAGTTTTTGAAGAAATGCATCCTACTTTTTCTAATTATTTTTTGAAAGAGAAGCTTGAAAAGGAGATTTTGATAATTCAAATTAAAGCTAGAGTGTCTTTCTCCTTTTTTAAAAATAAAATAGAGATAAAGAGCGATGATTTTGAGAAAATTGTGAATGATTTTTCACCAGATGTTATTCATTCACATTTATATCAAGCTGAATTAGTTTCAAGATCAATTATTCAAGATAATATAAAATACATTTCTCATTGTCATAACAATATGAGTCAATTCAATTTTTTCGCGGAGAAATTGAATAAACGAAGAATTACAGATTATTTAGAACTTAATTGGCTTAAAAAGAGATATTTTTTATCTGATACTATTTTTATTGCTATATCGAAAAATACAGAACAGTATTTCAAAAGTAAACTACCTACTAGATTAGCAAAAAATGTTTTTTTATTGGGCAATGCAATTAATACTTCTCACTACTTTTCAAAAGTTCATGATGACTTGAATTTAGTGAAATTAATTAGTGTAGGAAATTTACTTCCAAATAAAGGGCATCTTTTTTTAGTAGATGTTGTAAGTGTATTAAAACGAAAGGGTTATAGGATTTCATTAGATATTTTAGGTTTTGGACCAATGGAAAATGAAATTCTTGAAAAAATTAAAAAAATGAATTTAGAATCTGAAATTTTTTTAAAAGGCTCAGTCTCTAATGTAAATGAATTTTTGAGTCAATCAAATATTTATGTTCATTCAGCATATAGTGAAGCATTTGGCCTTGTTCTTCTAGAAGCCATGGCCTCTGGTCTGCCAGTAATTACAACAGATGGAGGCGGGAATAGGGATTTAATAAAGGATGGTTTTAATGGCTATTTAATTAAAAATAGAGATATTGATTTATATGTTGAAAAATTAGAATTACTAATTAATAATCCTCAAAAAATTAAAGAAATTAGAAATTATTCAGTTGAATTTGTTAAACAATTTGACATTAAATATTACGTTGAAAAATTATCAAAACTTTATCAAAACGCATTTACTCGTTAGTGTCTTGTTTTTAATTAGTCATCTGTGAAAAAGTTAAAAGCATATCTAATTGGTAAAGGATAATTCCATTCAACGATGTTATTACTTCCTGAGTTATATGCTGGATATATAAAGCAAATTAGCAAAACAATAACAGATAATCGCCTCATAAACATAAGAGAGTCGTTTTTTTGTATGATTAAAATAGAAATAAACAAAGCCGGAATAACATATGCCATGCTTCTTGTTACGTCTGCGACCAGGCTACCAGTTATTAGAACTATAGAAATAGATAGAATAAAAAACAATAATGTAAGTTTATCTTTATTAAAAATCAAAGTGAAAAGTGCTATTAAAACTAACATCCAATTTCCTTCCAATCCATGCCAAGTACCTAATGGTAGTAAGTTAAGATTAGAAGCTAAAACATTGAAACCAATTCCTCCTGATTGTGTTGATAAATGAAAAAAACAAGATAAAAAGAGCCTCAAAATGAGATAAATTACACCTCCTAAAACAACTGATGAAGTATATTTAGTGAATAATTTTCTTTTTTCATTTGATTCGTGAATATACCAATATACAAATACAAGCGAGGAAGCAATAAGTCCTCTTTCATCAGTAAATGAAGTCATTATTATAGCTGTTGTTATTATAATCATATTTCTTTTGAACATACTTACAACTAAAAAAAAGAGTGCGATTCCATCAAAAACCCCTCTTATGTCTATAAATGAAACTCTTCCAGCATAAATAAAAGGTATACTCAATGTTATGATTAATGTAGTGAAATTATCTTTTGTAATTTGCTTAAGAATGGATGAAGAAATATAAAAAAGTAAAAATCCAAATATATATTGTAAAAATATTATTCCTGTGATTGAAAGGTGAAACAATTTAGCAATTAATGGTACGGAAAGTCTAAATGTTAATTTAGATTGATGCGTCACATCGTGATAAGTGTGATCTTCAAATGGGTTTTTTATTTGTGTGAATATGGCCTGCCATGACCTTATAATTGCTTGATCAGTATGTATACTTCTGAAATTTGGCATTGAAAAAAAAAACACAAGAAGAGTGCAAATTAATGAAGTCCAGATCATCCAATTTTTTCTATTAGTGAAAATCGAACATCTATCGAACATTGTTTGGTATATAAAATTAAGTTTTTTTGTAATCATATCATATTTTATTTCTTTTTAAAATCGCCTTTTGAGAAAAATTTCTCAATAAAACAATACATTAAAATAAAGAAATAGCGACTTCCCATTTCATTGATATTCAGTTTTGAAACTCCAAACTTT